>SMVA01322827.1_pt1 | contig 24174 bp, 18 predicted proteins | sample 2456451 | NCBI WGS metagenome assembly SMVA01 (sample SAMN11095933, study PRJNA526329) | marine sediment metagenome | biome: Marine sediment; feature: Surficial sediment; material: Deep marine sediment; isolation source: Hadal surficial sediment | place: Pacific Ocean | collected 2014-05 | depth... | reverse complement strand
TCAGACCGTTTGGGCCTGTCCTTTACCGGTGTATTAACTTCAGTAGCCTACCAATTTATCGTGTCAGCAAATGTGCCCCGTCACCTGTACAATACTTTTCTAGATGCCCTGATTCTGTTCTCATTTCTAATGATGGTGCTGACGATTGTCGAGAGCGTTGCTGTTAATTTGCTTCATTTACAGGGTAACGAAGCCCGAGCGAACCGTATCGATTATCTGTCTCGCTGGCAGTTTCCCCTCTTCTATTTTGGCGGCTTGGCCATTCTGACTCAAATCTATCTGGCGTAAATACTGATTCGACCAACATATGTCTGCATTGGGTACACAGCGGCAGAATTGTCCTCCAAAACCTTCTAGGCTTTCTGTCCGCTATGAACAGTTAAGCAGCGCGAAAATACACCTCTGAACAAAAGTTGTGAGCCAATGAGATTGGAATTTTCACAGAGCTAACAGAATAAGTTCCACAACAACTTTGAGTTCGATTGAGTCTGAAGAGGAACAACATGCCGTCGAGCAAGCCTATCAATTGCGCGGGGTGATTGGTTGCTCATTAGATCCGACGAGCAACGTGATGGTCAGAAGTTAAGCTGCTCCTTGCTTGAGTAGCTCCTCAATAGGGTCACCGTTCTCAAAGCGTTCCAGCAATTTCTCTGGATCAAACTCGACACCTATAGGGTTTTCAGCGAAGGCTCCGGAGCGCATGTAAGCCTGTAGTTCATTTTTGGTATCAAAGTTCTCGACCTGAAACTCCACGCGTAATCCATCAGGATCTTCATAGTACATCGACGTCGTAAGACCATGATTGATTGGCCAGACCGGCACAATACCTTCACCTTTCAACCGTTTGTAGGTGCAAAGTAACTCCTCGAGAGAATTCAATGTATAGGCAACATGATCCAGTCCAGGTGCAGTCTTGGATGCCGCTTCCTCTTCACCAACCTGAACCATCGCCATGCGATGATGTTCATCATCATAGGTCATGAAAGCAATAGTCGGGTTTTCGTGAACGACTTCCATCCCGAGAACCTTGCTATACCATGCGCTGGACTGCTCCTTATCAGAAACACGGATGACAAAATGTGCGAAGTGGGAAGGCTTGATAAAGTCGGTGCTGACTTGTCTGCTCATTGGGGCTCCTGCTTATATTCACCGGGTTTCTTGCTTGCATATTGGATCAGACTGTCCATCAAATACAGGGTTCTTTAGCAGATCCTGTTCAAATCTAAATTCTATTGACCTTCACAATTACGGAGCGTCCAGAGTAAATTCCACGACAACATTCTCTCTATAGTCACCATTATCTTTTTTCTGACATCAACTTATCAAGATATTAACTCTGTTTACTCTGCCTTAAATCGACTCACAACTGTTTTCAGAAGATTGTCGACAAATCATACAGCTATAGTCGGTTGAAGTCGCTCATTTCATTCGCTCGAACGTTGCAACCGCTGATACCAATTTTGACTGCTTCCGTTACATGGCGCGCTTTTTAGACAAAAAATATCGTCTACCTACTTGATCGCTAACAACCTAAAAAAAAGCAGGTCAGGTATTATTTGATGTGATGGCTTTAGCCGCTTTGTCAAATCGTTTCTTTAACTCATTGCCACCGTGCTGGATTGGGCCCAGCGAATACCACTGTATTTGCAGTGCTTTCAATTGATCGAATTTGCTTCGATCATCTTTGATGCCTTTGGAAAGTTGCTGGTCTAATCGCTCGACCTGCAGCTTAAAGCGAATGGTCTGGGATGATTCAGGCGAATTGATGTGTGCCAGTATCTCAATTCTCACGCAAATCTCTTCTGCCAGTTCCGGTTCAGCATAATTGTGGTTCCCGGACTTTGCCCTTTGAAAGCGATGGTTGAGCAGAAGTTCCAGTTCCTCCGTCAATTTCGTTTCACTTTCCCATTGCCCATCAACAGCTTTCACGTCTGCACCAGTCTCGAGTCGTTTACACAGGTCAGCCTTCCGGATCAGTTCGTTAAGGAATTTTTCAGCATCGCGTTTTTCGCCATTCTTTAAGATTTCACTCGCCTGCTTTTTCAACTGCTCGAAGCGATTTCGCAGCGGATGCTTTTTCCCGGACATTAGCGTCGAGAATTTTTTGTTCACTTCCTGGAAGATTTTGATCTGCAGATCATCATTCAGCAGTGACTCCAGCCTGCGGCACAACTCTTCTGCGCTTTGCATGTCAGCAGCCTGGATTTGATCTCGATGAATCTTTTCTTCATCCCGTTTTGCAAAGATGGCATCACAGAGTTTTCTGAACTCTATCCACAGTCTCTGATCAACACCTCGATCGGTGATCCCCACCTGCTTCCATGCATTTTGTACATTTTTTATCGCACGAACCATTTCGGTCATATTGTTGTCGGATTCGAGTATGCACTGCACCTGTTGGATATAATCTTGTTTTAACTGGTGATTACGGTCCTGTTCCTCCTTTATCTTGGCCTCTATTGATACCAGTGTTTTGAAGAATTTATTGTGCATATCCTTACGGGTGGCATGAGGAATATCATCAAATCGTTTCCATTCGGTCCGGGCAGTTTTTACAATGTGACTGACTGCCTTCCAGTTGGCTTCCTGCCAGTCATTTTCTTCCAGGAAAAGTGAGAGGCTGTCACATATCTTAATTTTTTCTTGCAGGTTTTGTTCGCGGCGATCTCGTTTGCTATCAAAATATTCCGCGCAGATGGCGAAGGCAAGGTCACCGGCAAGCTTGAATCGTTGCCAGAGTTTCTGCCCTTCTTTTGAGTCGCAAGGGCCTAGTTGCCGCCATTGATTCTGAAGTTCTTGTATTGCTTTGGCTTTTTCTTCCGGATGGATCTCATTGTGAACCTTCAGGTTCTCCATTTTCTCGCAGAGTTCTAGTCGTTTGGAATTGCTGGCGTACTGCTGCCAATCGGTGAGTTCCTTTAATTTAACATCCAGCAGGTGAAACTTTTCACGAATTTCCCGCGGATAGGATTCGGTCGCATATTTCAGGAAATTGGATTTTATGCGGTGGGCTTGCTTGATATTGCCTGCTTCAAGTGCGGCGCTCAGTTTTTGCAGCGCCGCGTCGGATTCGGCAGATTGGTTGGCTGTAAAAGAGTCGGTCATAAAGCTTGCATACTGCGTCGGGATTGCTCCCCATGATTTACAAGCTAGGTTCCGATAATTTTATTTGAGGTTCTAATCCTATGAAGGTGTAACCTATTGATCGTCAGCCTGCGCTTATGGCCCGCTATACCTAGAGCGCATTATGGCTTCCATCACAAAGCGGTTGAGCTTTTGAGTGTTTACACCCGCAGAAGAAGAGCTGCTTTGTATCTTCTGCCAGGTATTTGACCGGTAGAAACTCGGTATCCTGGTGTGAGCCGTCACAAAATGGCTGATTGGCGCTTTTACCGCAGGCACACCAAAAATAAGTTTTGCCTGTCTCTACATCGACGCCATAGGGTGATTTTTGTGCAATTACGGGTTCGGCCATCTAATTTCTCCATCTTTAATCGTAGGTAATTATTCCAGGGTCCATCCTACCTTGTTGAAAATGGTGGTTACAAACAATATTATCCGTGGCTCTCCATCGCGGTTGGTTCTCAAGGGCCAAGGAACAAACAGGCTAAATCTATGGATTTTTCGTTTTCGGAAGAACAGAGCTTGCTCCAAGACAGCGTTCAGCGCTTCATACAGAATGATTACACATTTGAAGCAAGGCAAAAAATCATCCAGACAGAAGATGGGTTTAGCCGTGACAACTGGTCAACTTTCGCGGAACTGGGATGGCTGGGGCTGCCCTTTTCAGAGGAAGATGGTGGTTTTGGCGGAACACCGATTGAAACCATGATAATGATGGAAGAATTCGGCAAGGGCCTGGTGGTAGAACCCTACCTGTCGACAGTTATTATGGCTGGCGCCATCCTGTCAGAAGGCGGCTCCCAGGAACAAAAAGAAAATACGCTGGCCGCGATCATCGCAGGCACCAAATTTGCTGCACTTGCTTTTGTTGAGCCTCAGGCCCGGTTTAACCTTGCGAACATCACCACCAGGGCTAAAACCACAAAAACCGGGTTTGTTATCAATGGTTTCAAGGGCGTCGTGCTGGGTGGCCCAACTGCTGATGTGCTTGTGGTGCCTGTAAGAACCATCGGCGAACAGCAGGCTGAAGACGGCATCACCTTATTTCTGGTTGATGCTAATGCTGACGGGATATCGCGGCGGGATTATCCGACGGTAGATGGCTGGCGCGCATCAGAAATAACATTTGAAGAGGTTATCGTCGATGCAGGGTCGGTTATTGGCGAGGTTGGTAAGGGGCTCCCTATACTCGAAAAGGCGATTGATAACGCCATTTTAGCGATTGGAGCGGAAGCTGTCGGCGCCATGGAAGTGTTGTACAAGACGACAGTTGAATACTGTAAGACACGGGAACAATTTGGCCAGCCCATTGGCAAGTTCCAGGTACTGCAACACCGAATGGTGGATATGTTTATTGAACACGAACAAAGCAAGTCGTTGCTCTATATGGCGGCAATGCGACTGGACGAAGGATATGGACCTGCTGCAAGAAAAGCAGTTTCGGCGCTTAAGGTCCAGGTCGGCAAGGGTGGTAAGTTTGTTGGCCAGAATGCAGTACAACTGCACGGTGGCATGGGCATGACGGATGAACTCAATGTCGGTCACTATTTCAAGCGGCTCACCACCATTGAGACATTGTTCGGCAATGTCGATTACCATCTTAGAAAGTATGCGAGCATTGCTTAAGAATTTGTAGATTATTATTTTGGAAATAGGTTAGCCATGTCAGATGCACCAGAATGGTTTTGGGACTCAGTCGATACAAAACCCGAATCAGGTTCGATTGAAGTCGAAGATGTTGATATTAATTTCTTCAAGTGGAGTGGTCCCGGGAATCCCGGTTTGCTGTTTGTGCACGGCCACAATGCCCATGCTCACTGGTGGGATTTCATCGCGCCAGCTTATAAAGATGATTTTCAAACTGTCGCCCTGGATTTATCCGGTATGGGCGACAGCGATCACCGGGATGACTATTCTGCTGATACCTATGCAATAGAAATTCTGGCGGTAGCCGATAAGAATGAGATGCCGGAAAACACGATCCTTGTTGCCCACAGTTTTGGCGGCATTATGGGGCTGCGAACAGTTGCCACCTATGCTTCAAGATTTAAAGGTCTGGTCCTGCTTGATTCGGGCGTAAAACATCCTGATGATGAACGTCCAAGGGATGTGGAGCGCTGGTCGCAACCAAAAGTCTACCCGAATCTTGACGTGGCGCGCTCACGATTCCGTCTACAGCCCCCGCAACAGTGTGCTAATGAATACCTGGTTCAGCATATCGCCCGAAATTCCATTGAACATATCGATGAAGGATTCATTTGGAAGTTTGATGAAGAACTTAACAGCCGGATGAAGGCGACGGGAGATATCAAGCAGGATCTGCAATCTGTTACCTGCAAAATTGCGCTCATCTACGGTGACAACAGTGAGTACTTCAGTGCAAAAAGTGCCGCTTACATGAAAGAATTACAACCTGCCCTTGAAGTCTATGAGCTGGCCGATGCGCAGCATCATTTGTTCCTTGATCAGCCGGTTGCTTTTATGGATCAGCTCAGCGAGATACTGGATGGCTGGAAGTAAGAATCCGACAGGTTGGAACTGATTCCTGCAGTTCTTTCGATACACGTTTACCGGGTCAACTACTGGTTCGCAAGGGATGAATCGATAATTTTTTCATGCCGATGCGCAATGCTTTGACGCCTAATACGATAAGGCTCGCGATGTTGTTGATTGGTGAGATCAACCAGGCCAGCCAACTCTCACTGAGATCAGCAACAGCAACAAAACCCCAAAATGCCAAAGCGGCCAGACCTGCGCCTAGTCCTAAATCTTCCATATCACTCTCCTGCGGTTTGATTTACCCATAACCTTAAAGATGCAATTCCGAGCGGATTGGATGCACCCGCAGGGAATTTAATTTCTCCTTGGGCTCCGGGGTATTGCCTCACCTGTTATTGGCTTGAAATGACCCGTTGAATTCATCGCTTCTGCCAATATTATGCGTACCCCTTACTTTTTGGAAAAGGGGTCAACAAAAACGGTTTAGTATAACTGAGGAGAAGACCCGGCGATGCGATACAAACTTAATCCGAACCGGCCCTACAAGGTCGGTCGTGCGACACAGAACCAGCATCACGAAATATGGGATGGTTACCAGCCGATATTTGCAAATTCCGGTAAAGAAGGTGCGCCGGATTGGCAACTTCACTCCGTTGATAAAAAGTACGGCAAAGGCGGGAACAGCGGTAATACTAACTATTTTAAGTATTGCGTTAAGTCTCAATGGATAGTACCGGTTCAGGCGGACCGCCAACCCCGGCGTTCGAAGATAGCGCTGGATTGGAGAAACTTAAATGAGCAACATCGCCGCATAGAACAACGCAAAGATGAGATTCACATGGAGCTGCCTGTAGCAGAACGAATTCGAAGTCCAGTAGCGGAAGAAGCAAAGGACGATCTGGTGCGCCTTGAGTTCTCTGTCCGTCCGATTCATGCGAAAAAGATAAAAGCTTATGTCGAAATGCTTCGAGGCAGCTGAAAATAATGGTTGTACCGCGAGGGTCGTGAATTAGCTGGCTTCTTCTTTCTCGTTCTTCTTTGTGCGGTCGTCATAATCCGGCTCAGTCTGGATCTGCCCATTGGCGATGGACGCGTTCAATTCGGTATATTTTTCGCTGCAGAGATCAAAATTATCCAGAGATGTTTCATCCAGACCGATACGATATGAACGAAACACAGCAGGCGTGGGCCCGAATTTACTCGGCAGGGACCAGGGGCTGATATATTCCCAGACAACCTCGTGTTTTGTTGTTACTTCAAAGAGTCTACCTGTTGCGCCCTCCGTGATCAGCGTATTGCCATTAGGTAGGCGACTACAGCCACTAATCATAAAACTGTAAAAGGCGAGTATCACAGGGTTGGAGTAGGTCCAGGTAAATTCCCTGGTGTCTTTGTCTATCTCAACAATGCGTGAGTAACTGGGGCTGCGTTTCCGGTGGCAACCGTTGTCAAACACCAGGATATTGCCGCTGGCCAGCATCTGGGCACTATGTTGGTGGGAGAGTTCACCAGGGCCCCATTTCTTTACGTCATGACTTGTCGCTACCTGGTTTGGACCCCAGCGCCAGATAATATCACCACTCTCATAGTCAACAATTGCCACGGTGCTGGTTAATCGGAATGAGATGAGCCAATCGCCATTCTCAAGGACCTCCAGTGAGTTTGCGTGAGTCCATTCCTTATGGCTTTCCAGAGGACAGATTACATCTTCTTCAAAATCCAAATGCTCCCAGGAAAACCACTCTTTGACGAGTTCGCCGCCTGGCTTTATTTCACGTACAACATCACCCCACACAAATTCTGGATCTTCTTCGTGGTGATGGCCTCCCTTTATCTGCCTGGATACGTCCAGAGGGATTGGCTCCCAGGCGAGATAGACGGTATTGCCGTTTGCCAGTCTCACGAAATCATGGTGTTGCGCGATATCGCGATGTTCCCATACAGTTTTACCAGTTGGGTCTAATTCGATCATGGCACCGGCAGAACCGCCGGAGTTTTCTCGTCCCCCGGCATCTTCACGAGGGCTGGTTTGAATTAGCAGGTTGCCATTACCCAGAAGTTTCAGATGCTGGATGCCCTCATCATGGTGCCATTGATGAACGATCTGGCCTTGCATATCGACCATCGTTGCGTGGTGTCCGCTGACGGAACAAAAAATGGTATAGCCGGGGTAGGCTCTTTCATCACTGTAAGTTAATCCAATCGGTCGGTTTGTCAGCCAGGCCATTCGTTTACTCCTTTGTTAATACGGTCAGGTTGATGCGGTCAGCATTCTAGAGAGAAGCAGATCATTCATCTCATCAGCATGTGGATTCGCTGCGATTTACCCTGTGACAAATCTTCGATCCGCTTGAAACCCGCATATATCAAGGTCTTAAGAAAAGCCTAAGCAAACATCAAGAAACTATCACCATAACATCAGGTGCATGGAAACGTGATCCTTCAGATTCAGTTTGTCACAAAGGAGAACGACTATGATCAGTCCAGTTTGTAAGCAACTTTTTACAGTATTTTTGTCTATTCTGTTTTTATCGGCGTGTGCTACCAATTCGATGCCACCCTCTCTGGAACGCGGAGAATCAATTGCGATACAACCACCCAGGCTAAGTCGGCTGGATGTCACGGTTGATAGCAAAACTGAAAAAGCGGCTAAAGGTGTAGCCCTTGGTACAGTTGGTGCAATTGTTGGCGCTGCCCTCTACGGCGCGAGTGGTGCTGTGCTTGGATTATCCTGCGGTCCGATGTTCTTCGTTTGTTCTCCCATGGCTGCTGCTGCTGGAATTGTCGTCGGCGGTGTGGGTGGCGGTGCTATGGGCGCAGTATATGGCGGAAGAGGGGGAATATCCGGGGACAAGGCTAAGCGATTTAATGAAATCACTTCACAGTTAATTGATGCGGATTCGATTGAGGTGCAACTACATGATCAGTTCAGCGAAATGGTTAGCGGGAGCTGGGTATTGGATAGTAATAGTCCCAACACTATCGTGGTCAATATCAGGTCGGTTTATTTCAAGCAACATTCAAAAGAGCGCGTTCAGCTTGTGTTTGATTCTGAGATGGAAGTGGATTTTGGAGGCAGGACAGACAAATTCAGATTCACGCATTCGGGTATGACGCGACATGTTGACGAGTGGCTTTCCGATGATGGCAGTCGTTTTCAGCGGGAGATGGATGCAGCAATCGAAAATGTGACCCATAGGATGATCTCGAGGCTTGGTTCTGGTATTTGAATTTGCCAAATTCATTCCCACCTTATTAACCCTTCCTGGGCACAGGAAGCAACCAGCACCCCGGCCTGATTGAAAAATCGGCCGAATGCCAGACCCCGTTCATTGGCAGTAGATTCAGTCTTATGCTCGAATAACAGCCATTCATCAGCTTGAGTCCGGTGGTGAAACCACATGGCATGATCCAGGCTTGCGCCAGCGAATCCGGGTTCATACCACCTGTGACCATGAGGCAATAACACATGATCTATCACGGTAGCATCAGAGAGATAAGCCAGGCCAGCGTCGTGAATGTCCTGGGAATCAGGCAAGGCTTCCCTGATGCGCATCCACATATATTGTGGTTCCTCAATTGGCCTGGTCGTCATTGCGTTAGAGGCGTCGATGTAGAGAATGTCCATGGGTCTCGCCGCGCCCGGCCAGGCACCCTCCTCCTTGCTACGATGCGTATGAATATAGTCAGTGTATTTTGTCTCGACGGCTTCCGGCGGAGGAACCTGGGGCATGGATATTCCGCTGTATTCCAATCCCGATTTTGGCACCTGAAATGACAGCACCATGCGGAAGGTTTCCTTGCCATTTTGTGATGCACTCACCATGCGGGAACTGAATCCGCGACCATCACGAACGCGGTCAACAGTGAAAAGTGTGGGTAAGTCGACATCACCCGGTCTCAGGAAGTATGCGTGCAATGAGTGCACTTCCCGATCATCTGTGACAGTTGCCTGGGCAGTTACCAACCCCTGGGCAATGAATTGGCCACCAAACAATCGACCCGCCGATTCAGGGGCCATGGGTGCTTCATATTGGTCGTCACCTATGGGTGTAAGCTGAACTAATTTGCTAAAAACGCTATCTCTCATGTCGACACCCGGATTAGAGCGGGTAAAAAAAAGGGAGCAATTATGCTCCCTATAGTTCTCTCTGGCTTACACCAGGATGGTGATTTCCACTAGCAGGATTCAAACAATCCCGCAGCACCCATACCACCACCGATGCACATGCTCACGATACCGTACTTCTTCTCTCGTCGTTTTAATTCGCGAACGAGGTGACCCGTGCAGCGTGACCCTGTCATGCCGAATGGGTGGCCGATTGATATTGAACCGCCATTAACATTGTAAATTTCAGGATCAAATTCCAATGTGTCACGACAGTGCAGGCACTGGGAAGCAAATGCCTCGTTGAGTTCCACAAGGTCAATGTCGCTGGTTGTCAGGCCAGTTGCCTTCAGGAGTTTAGGCACCGCAAACACAGGTCCAATACCCATTTCATCAGGCTCGCAACCCGCGACGGTCCAGCCGCGGAAATAGGCCAGCGGCTCTAATCCAAGCTGCTCCGCACGTTCTGCACTCATGACGAGCGTCATGGATGCACCATCGGACAACTGTGATGCATTGCCTGCGGTAACGGTACCGTCTTCCTCGAATACAGGTTTCAATTTAGACAGACCTTCGAGGGTTGTTTCAGGACGGTTACATTCGTCGCCGACGCACTCGCCGTCCACGATTTCTGTTTCCTTGGTTTCCTTGTTAATGACCTTCGCATACTTGACTTTCATCGGTACGATTTCATCATTAAACAAACCGGCTTGTTGAGCCGCTGCAGTCCGTTTCTGACTCTCAAGTGAGAATTCATCCTGGTACTCCCGGCTGATGTTGTAACGTCGTGCAACCACTTCAGCGGTGTTGCCCATCGCCATGAAAATATCAGGCGATTTTTCCAGGATAGTAGGGTGCGGATCGGACTTGCCGGGTTGTTGGCGAGTACCTGCAGAGATGGACTCAACGCCGCCCGCGATCATAATCTCGGAACAGCCGCTTGCGATCTGGTTGGCGGCAAATGCAATTGAATTAAGACCCGATGAACACGCGCGGCTGATTGTTGAACCAGCCACGGTGACAGGTAGCTTTGAAAGAATAACCGCAAGTCGTGCAATGTTACCGCCCTGTTCACCAGTCTGGCTGGCGGCACCGACAATAACATCTTCGATTTCTGCGGGATCTATTTTTGGATTCCTGTCCATCAACGCATCAATACAATGCGCTAGCATGTCGTCCGGTCGAGTTAAGTTGAACGAACCCCGGAAGGACTTCGCCAGTCCGGTTCTTACACTATCTACCACCACAACGTCGCGCATTCGATCTCTCCTTTAAAATTGAAAATGCGTTAAATATATGCGTAAAAAAGGCGGGGCTATTGTGCACCTAATGGAATGCACTATACAAGCTTTCGGCGCTCATGAAATTGGGTGATGCAAACCCATAGATGATGCGTATTTGCCGGAAGTCGCCGCCTGGTGTTGACGAATTTTGATTGTGTTTATTTGAATTCTCAGGATTTTTAGGTGAGAACCCGCTAAATATTGCTGAGACTGTTTATAAGATACAGCTGAGGCTCTTTATCAAATACAGCTGAGGCTCTTTATCAAATACAGCTGAGGCTCTGGTATAGATACCCTGCACTTTCCCTTAGTCCACCTGGGCGATTGCGTGCGAGCCAGAGTTTCTCGTGGTTGCCGATGATCTTTGACAGGTTTTCCCGGAGGAAATCCCGGGAAAGCTGCGCTCCTCTCAAATATTGCAGCCGGTGAATGCCGTGAGTCGCCATTTCGATGGCATTGAGCATTTCTGCCTGGACCAGTTCACCATCCACCGCCGGGTTGATTGAGACGATGCGGGAGCGAATATCACTTAAGGCTGATTCACATAGCGCTAGTTGCTCATCTGGTATCGTTCTGGTTACCGTTGGTTCGTGTTGCATACTCCAGAACAGGAGCCGATTAAAAATGCTGGCATTACTGATTTTTGACGGGGCAAGTTCCAGGACCTTCCCCAGTTCGACTAACAATGTGGCGGTTAATGGTGAATCTTCTTTGAAGAATATCCTGTTCAGACCCGCCTCAAGGTCCAGGTTATTGCTTATCTTCGCATTCCAGCTCTGGCATGCGCCCATCAGGAATCCCGGATAGCTGATCGGCAAATATTGGTGGTGTCCGTGATCTCCCCAGTCTGTTATGAGGTAGCCCTCGGCACCGAATTTAACGCCATTCCGTGCTGCACTGGCGAGATTACCTGTCGCATTGCTGATTCGCCCCGTGAGCGAGTTCCAGGCGGATGTACCGGGGCACACGTAAAAAGGGATTTTCTGCCTGGCGACCTGCTCACATTCTTTCTTGAACGGATGGTCAGCCTGGTACCCCCAATTAAGTGCAACGAGATCCCGGGATAACCGTTTCAGTGAATCAGGTTCCTTAAGAACAATGTCGCTCCAGAACATCATCTTCTTGTCCCTGGAATCGACCTGTTTCTTAATCCTGGTCATGAAATCGATGTAGACATTGGTCGTCCCCAGCTGATCACATTTGTTTTTGCTCCAGCCTCGCCCCAGCTCCCAGGGTTCGTCACCACCGACGTTGAAATAACCACTGTCGAACAACGGCAGATATTCGTCATAAAGCTCGCCCAGAAGATTCAGGCTCTGCCTGTTTGGTTTCAGTGTGCTGCCGTATTCGACAAACTCGTTCGACAAGGGGTGGGTAAAACCATCCGGGCATTCCGCATAGGAATGGTATTCCGGGTAACGCAGCCAACGTTCAAAATGACCGAATGAATTGAGGTTAGGAACAAGCTCTATGAACCTTGCTCGACAGTAGGCCTGGATTTCCAGGGTTTCACCAGCGGTGATGGGCGATGAATTTGCCCACACAAGACCGTGGTTGACGAATTCAAAAGTATGTTCTGTATATAGTTGAAGCTGGTTGAGTTTCATCATTGAAAATTGATCGATCAGTTGCAGCAACGTTTTCATCAACGGGACCTTGCAGCGACTGATGTCCAGCATCACACCCCGGTGTTTGAAATCCGGCTCGTCCGATATTGTGAAGAAGTCGATGAAATTCCCGCTTTGCTCGAGTATTTGCTGCAAGGTCATCAGGCCATAGAAAATGCCGGTATCACTTTTTGCATTAAGTGTAATTCCGTTTTTAGAACACTTAAGTTCATAACTGTCGGGGGCAGAGGGCCCATCGGATGGATTGATACTTAACAATACGTGGTTTGAACTGACGGCCCCATAAGTAACACTGGCAGTGACTGAAGATGTTTCAGAAAAGCGCCTTATAGAATCTGTTAGAATTTCCGAACAGGGTGTCGCAAGTCGAATATATTTCCTGGTGCCGAGATCCAGTTGGCCAGATACTATTTTTTGTTTCCTCGGCGGTGGAAATAGTTTGAAAGTCATGTGGCAGTTGTTTCCTGTCCGTCGTTTAATGGATTTGGCCGGTGCTCACAGCATAACACTATCATAAGTCTTTATATTCAAACACTTACGAAGGGGCGCTGGACAGGAACCCGGAAAACCGTTCACACTCACAGCCCATTTGAAAAAGGTGATCAACACATGCCGTCATATATTCTTGCCATAGACCAGGGAACGACGAGTTCTCGCGCAATCATGTTCAACGATTCCAGTGAAATACTAGGTGTCTCCCAGGAAGAAATCACCCAGTATTTTCCGGAAGATGGCTGGGTGGAACATGATCCAGAAGAAATATGGAGTACGACCGTCAAAGTCGTCAATGATGTCATTTCATCCACCGGTGTTTCCGCCGGTGATATAGCCGCCCTCGGCATCACCAATCAGCGCGAAACCACAGTACTGTGGGACAAGAAGACAGGCGAACCGGTTTATAAGGCAATTGTCTGGCAGGACAGGCGCACGGCTGACTATTGTGAAAGGCTCAAAGCAGGTGGATTTGAAAGCACGGTCACAAAAAAAACCGGGCTACTGTTAGATCCCTATTTTTCCGGGACCAAGCTCAAATGGTTATTGGATAATGTCGAGGGTGCCCGTGAGAAGGCAGAAGCAGGAGATCTGCTGTTCGGAACCATTGACTCCTTTTTACTATGGCGCCTTACTGGCGGCAAGTCTCATAAGACAGACGCAACCAATGCCTCCAGGACATTATTGTTCAATATCCACGAGCAGAAATGGGACGAGGAAATTCTGGCCAAGTTGGAAATTCCTGAATGTCTCTTGCCTGAGGTAGAGGATTCGAGTGCTGATTTTGGAATAACCGATGAACCCTTGTTCGGGGCGGCGATCCCGATCACGGGAATTGCCGGAGATCAACAGGCAGCATTGATCGGGCAGTGCTGTTTCACGGAAGGCATGACAAAGAGTACCTACGGTACGGGTTGTTTTGTCATTATGAATACTGGCAGCACAGCAGTTGTCTCCAATAACAAGTTGTTGACCACGGTAGGATATCGAATCGACGGCCAGGTAACCTACGGTCTTGAAGGCAGCATCTTTGTGGCCGGTGCAGCTGTGCAGTGGCTAAGGGATGGGATCAAATTGATAAAGGACGCTGCAGAAACCGAGGCGATTGCAGTGGCCAATCCTGACTCCCATGGTGTCTACCTGGTGCCTGCATTCACGGGACTGGGTGCACCTTATTGGGATGCAAACGCCAGAGGCGCTATCGTGGGGTTGACCCGGGACAGTGGAATTGAAGATATTGTGACGGCAACATTGCAGTCGGTTAGTTACCAGACAAGGGATTTGTTATCTGCTATGGCCAGTGATGGGGTCAAACCGGGAGTCATTCGAGTCGACGGTGGTATGGTGGTGAACAATTGGCTATGCCAGTGTCTGGCTGACATCTTGCAGGTTTCTGTGGACCGACCGGTGATTACAGAAACAACGGCGCTGGGTGCTGCCTACCTGGCTGGATTACAGGTCGGCATATTCAAGTCGCTGGACGAATTGTCTGGTCAATGGCAAAGAGAGAAGCGGTTCGAACCCCGGCTGAGTGCAGAGTTGGGTGATTCCTTATATGCCGGTTGGTTGGAAGCAGTTGACCGGGTGCGTTCCAAGTGACCCGGTGAACTGAACCAGGGGCCAATATCCTTAAATACGCCAGACCATTGGTCGGGTCGCAACCATGTTTGGCAATCCCCGATGTACAATTGGATGTCGATGAATGGCTGTCGATAGATTTTGGACTGTTTGTGATAAGAACAGTTTGAATCAAGAACAGTTTGTGATAAGAACAGTTTGTAGCAAGAACAGCTTGTGACAAAAGCGGTCATTTGGACGACCCGAAGGTCAGTTATGGAAGACACAGTAGTTCATCAACGATCCCGGATGTTCAGGGTAGCCACACTAGGGGCTGCTATATTCGTGCATCTTGTCTTGTGCTGGGTTGTGCTGTCTATTGGTTACATGGCCCTGGAGAATGTTCAGTTCATCGGCCTGGCCGTCCTTTCCCTGGCGGGTTTCCTGTTTCTCGCTTTGTTGATTAAATTTGAGTGGAACCTCACCCTTGAGGACCCCGATATGTCCTTGCCCCAGGTATTGTGGGCGGTCAGTTTTATCGTGGTGACTTCTCATTTTGTTAATGAATTAAGACCCGCAGTATTATTGGCAGGAATGGCCTTGATCATTCTGGGTTCAATTCGCCTGAACACAAAGCAACAGATCATCTTCACTGTTTATGGTTTCTTCCTGTATTTGCTTTCGCTCTATTATCTTTCCCAGAGCAGTGCTCTGGTCTGGCCGGCTGAGATCGTTGTTATGCTCGCCTTCGGACTGGCACTTGTTTTAGGTCCGCTGCTTCATCGCTTTGAATTGGAATTAATTAAGAATGTGTTAGCGGGTAAGAACCGTGAGCTTGGTGCAGCTCTGGAACAGATAAGGGAGCTTGACGTAAGAGATGAATTAACCAGGGTCTATAACCGGCGGCATGCGATGCATACCCTGGTCCAACAAAAAGCATTGGCTGATCGGGGCGGTTATTCATTTACGTTGTGTTTTGTCAATCTCGACTACTTTAAACATGTCAATGATCGGTTCGGCCGCACGGTAGGAGATCGTGCATTGTGTGAATTTGCAGAGATCTCCCAATCTACTATCCGAAGCGTGGATTCCATTTCTCGAATGGGTGGGGAAGAATTCCTGGTCATCCTTGCTGGAACTTCGCAACGAAAAGGTATTATCGCTGCGGAGAGATTAGCATCGGGTCTTGGAGATATGGTCGTGAGTTACAACCAGCCCCACTATCGAATTACTGCATCGATGGGCATCGCGGAATATCGAAAGAATGAAGATATTCAACTCACGCTGGATCGTGCTGACAGGGCACTCAATGATGCAAAGAAGACCGGGCGTAACAGAGTTAAGGTTGCCGGTGCTGGATAAGAATTGGGCATCGGTCTAGTCCTGGGTCAGTAGCGCTGTTTTTTTTAAGGGCCGTTCAGCAGCATTTTAGAGCCGTTTAGAGGAGCCAAACCCAATAGGGCTGCACATTCTGGACAGTCTGTTAATATCGGTCGATATGATGACTACCCCTAGTGAAGCTATTTAAACATGAGTTTAAACATGAGTGGAATGGACCAACGAATCTCAGTGAGATACGAGACGAGCTTGAACGCACTGGTGCATCCCAGTGTCGGAAAGGCCTGGTTATGTACTATCAAGGACTTCTGCGACAGCGGCATGTTGCTGGTAGAGCAGGAGGGGAGAAGAACGCCCAGGGGTAAGTTCGGGATTAACGCTGGTGATGTAGTAGGACTTCATTTCAGTGTTCCATTAACGGAATCAGACGAGCACTTCCGCCTTGAAGGCAAAATTGTTCGCGTTATGGATAGTGGAGTCGGCATCAATTTTACGGCAGGTATGGCCGATGAGGCGATGCTTGCACTCACTCAATTTTCAGCAACAATACAGCTTCCCGCGAAACCTGAAGAAGATAATACAAATACGCAGGCCGAAGCAGGCAGCCCAACTGCGGAGGAGGGCACAACAGCGGAAGAGAGTCCACCTGCCGCGGAGGTTGAGTGCAACGAGGAGAGTTCTCTTGCATCGCCAGAAAAGGGAGCGATTACGCAGCAATCCCCTTTTGACACCGGCAGTCTAAAAACTTCTGATTCCAGGAAACTGGTTGCTGCGATTCGCAAAGGACTCGTCAAGCTGTTACCGGAGATGACGACCACCTTGTTCAAATATATGGATGCTGTGCTCCTGGAATCGGCAAAAGACTCGAGATCCAATACCGAACAGAGTGAATACTTCAGGGCGATGTCAGATTTTGCGGGGTCCAAGGAGTCAATGAGCCAACTATTTATTAATGGCGTGTTGGACCACCTGGATAATCCTCGCGATCTTGAAACGCTGGTGGAGGAACGCAAACATATCAAGGAACAAAGAAAACAGGTGCTGGCCGACAACAGCGTAGACCAAACTCAATCCAATGCTGAGGAATTTGAAGACTGGCTTGCGGTGGCAAATATCGTTTCCCGTGGCGAACGAATTTATGGAAAGTACAATACGGCATTGTTCGATCGCATGGGTATGATGATTGCTTCCTGGGGGCACCTGGAAGCTAATCCGATTGGTACAGCCGTTAATTGTCATGCCTTTAACGATGCCATTCATACGGTAAACCTGCCTGGTGAAATCCGACAGAAATTTTATCTGGGTTATGAGGTAAAGGTTATCCCGCTGTTTCGCAGACTCTATGTTGCGGTGGCGAAGCTTTTGGAAGACTCCGGTTTTTTCCCGGAATTAGATGACGATTATATGACGCCATCCAGCCTGATGGCTGACGAGCAGTCAGCTGTCACACGGGAAATCCAGCAGGAAAATGCGGAATTAATCGAAGAAAAAGGTGAACAGACTTTCGAAGAAAAAGACGAAGATTCAGCAGAAGTAAAATCTGAAGAAGTCGTTGAAGAAAAAGCACTTGAAGAAGTTGAAGAAAAAGCACTTGAAGAAGTTGAAGAAAAAGTACTTGAAGATAAAGTAGAAGAATCAGCGGAAGTAAAAAATGAACAATCAGTCGAAGAAATAGATAAAGAATCAGTCGAAGAAACAGCTGAAGAGTCAGGGGAAATTAGAGATGAACAGTCTGCTGAAGAAGCGAGTGTGTCCGAATTTAAGGAAGAACTTCAGGAAGAACTGCAACGTCGGTGGAGTGGTCGCGAACGGAGGGATCTGAGTCGAAATCATCTGGGGCCAGGAATACGTTCCGCTCTCACCAGGATAACGGATTCGAGTACGGTTATCGCTGATATATATTCAACAGTTCGAGGTCTTATCCGTAAACCGGAAGATATCTATTTCGAAGAAAACGATGAGTTTGAGGATGAAGTACAACCCGATGAAATGCGGGAACTTTTGCAATCCTTGCAAGATGGAATTGACCCGTCCTCAGATAGTCGGGTTGGGATAAGGCAACACATTATTGACAGTGTCATCGTTGACGGCAGGCAAAGGCGACTTTCGGAAACTGTAGCCGACGGGCTTGATGTTGTCGAGGACCTTGTTGACACAATTGAAGATGACAGGATGTTATCGAATAGCACCAGGGGCTGGATTCGTCAGTTGGAATTGACGCTTAACAAGGTCACGACTCGACGCCTAAATCTTCTGGACAAGCATTATCCTCACAGTTCGCTCAATGTTATCAATCAGCTGGCTCGATTGGGCGGCGCTGAATCCGCGGATGTTCACAGAAAAGTCGATGATATCATCGCCGAGATTAACCAGGATTATGATTCTGACGATGAGGTTTTCGAAGTTGCGCTAGGCAGGCTGCAGCCGCTTATTGAGCGACAATCCAGGGCCTTTACCGCCAACGTGCAAAGAACGGTAACGGCGAGCGAGGGAAAGCAAAGGCTGATCAGTGCACAGAGAGCCGTTATTAAAGGGTTGGCGCAACAGTTTACCAGCCGTGAAGTGCCAGAAATTCTCATGCAACTTCTAATGCCAGGTTGGCGCGACTTGTTGGTTAATACGCATCTTCGTCAAGGGGAGGAAAGTGTTGACTGGAAGAACAATATTCGCGTTATTGGCCAGGTGATGGAACATCTCGACGATTCGGTAAACTACAAAGAATCGCCTTATTATATTCCACTAGAAGAGCTTTTGGATCAAATAGAGAGTGGGCTCGACTCGATTTCTTTTGATCCCGCCCAGAAAGTGCCGCTGATCAGTTCGTTGAAACTATTGCTTAGCTCTGATGAAGGGAAAGAAGCACCGCCCATGGTAGATCTGTCAATCAGTTCTATGTTCGAAACGCTCGGCTTTTCAAATATCGATGAAGAGGACGAGAAGCGGCATTTGGTGCATGAGAACAATAAGGACAATGAAGAGTGGTACAGGCAGCTTGAACGCGTCTGGAATCTTCGTATTGGGCAGTGGATCGAATTTTCCCCTGACAATGCAAAAGCTGAGATAGCGATCGTAGCGTGGGTTAGCGAGGACAATGCCAGAATCGTCTTCGTTAATCGTCGTGGTGTTAAGGTTGAAGAACTCACGGTTGAAGACTTTGCAACTATGGTGGTCAAGGGGTTTGCAACAGTTCACGAGGCATCAGACATCCCCCTGACGGACAGGGCTTCCCATGCCATGCTGCAAAACATGCACAACCAACTGACCTTCCAGGCGACTCACGACGAGCTGACCGGTCTCGTCAATCGAAAAGAATTTGAGCACCAGCTGTCACGAATCTTCGTGTCAGCGAAGAGGAAAAAGATACAGCATGTTGTCGCTTACCTGGACCTCGATCAGTTCCAGAGTGTTAACGACCGCGGTGGGCATGAAGCAGGCGATAAGATGCTAATTGACCTGAGCCAGGAGATCGCAACGATAATACCCCAGAAGAATATATTAGCCCGCCTGGGCGGCGATGAATTCGGTCTCCTGCTGGAAGATTGTGATCGAGAAGATGGCAAGGCAATCATTCAGAATGTTTGTGCAGCCATAAAAGATTTTTGCTTTGAGTGGGGAAGAGATATTTTTTCTCTCACCGTCAGTTGTGGTGTGCTAAACGTTGATGAAGAAACAGAGAGTCTCGAGTATATGATAAATGGTGCAGAATCTGCCTGCCGTAACGCCAAGGATGCAGGTGGAGACACAATAGAGGTCTATGAAACTGATGATTCACAGCTGGCTCACCGCAAGAACATCATGGACTTCGTCTCCCAGATCGATCGATGCCTGGAAGAGGATCGATTCATCCTCAACTGCCAGTTGATAAAACCCATTGATGAAGATTCTGAAGAACTCGCTCAATATGAAATTCTACTGACGATTCTGGATGAAAATGATATTCCCATGCCCCCCCTTGATTTCATTATTGCTGCTGAAACACACCACCGTATGGGTGAAATTGATCGCTGGGTGATTAGGAATGCGTTCGAGTTTATAGCCACCAATATCCTGCGTCTGGGTCATCTGGGGGCATTCACCATCAATATTTCGGGGAACTCATTAGCTGAAAATGATTTCATGGAATTCGTGCTCAAGCAATTTAATGAGACTCGATTACCTGCCTCGAAGATTTGTTTTGAAATCACCGAAAAAGCGGCATTTGGAAACCTCGATAATGTCATTGAATTTATCGAAAAAATGCAGGTAATTGGTGTTCAGTTCTCGCTGGATGACTTCGGTAGAGACCTCTCATCCTATTCGTATCTGCGAAGTTTACCTGTCGATTACCTAAAAATTGATGGCAGCTTTGTGAAGGATATCAAGAACGACCCCAGTGACTATGCGGTTGTCAAATCGATCAATGAGATTGGTCACTTTATGGGTAAGAGGACAGTAGCCGAATTTGTAGAGGATGATCAGGTTATTGAAATCCTGAAAGATATCGGAGTCGATTTCGTGCAGGGATTTGGGGTTGGGAAGAAGGTACCCATTACGGAACTGTTGAAATAACAGCCCGGATAATGATTTTGCGGGTAATCTTCACCCCTGCATTCCGTTAGAACTTAAACATCCTCCACCAACGAACAGATTGTGTCGCAAATCTGGTCAGCTTCGTCGTCCGAAATAATCAACGGTGGCAGTATCCTGATAACATTTTGTGCCGTCACATTGATCAACAACCCTTTATCCAGGGCTTTTGCAACCAGGTCAGTACAATCGTCGTCCAGCTCGATTCCGATCATTAATCCCTTGCCGCGAATATTTTTGACGTTGTTGAGTCCGCCGAGCCTGGATCGGAAATTATCCTGCATTCGTTCACCGAGATCGCGAGCACGTTCGGCGATGTTGTTTTTCTTAATCTGTTCAATGACGTTAAGCGCAACGGCGCAAGCCAGTGGATTGCCGCCGAAAGTGGAGCCGTGATTACCGGGTTTAAATACCTCGGCGGCTTTCCCTTTCGCCAGGCAGACTCCGATAGGCATGCCATTGCCGAGCCCCTTGGCGGTCGTTACGATATCCGGGAGGATGCCGGATTGCTGATAGCAGAAGTAGGTGCCTGTTCTGGCGTTGCCGGACTGGACCTCGTCCAGAATCAGGAACCAGCCATTTTCGTCACAAATGGCTCGCAGATTCTCGAGATAATTGTCACCCGGTACCTGGATGCCGCCTTCTCCCTGGATGGGCTCTACCATCACGGCGACGATACTCTTGTTGTGAGCGGCTATCTGGTTTATTGCATCGACATCATCAAAAGGCACTCTTACAAACCCGTTTACCAATGGTTCAAATCCTGCCTGGACTTTTCTGCTGCCTGTCGCCGTTAGGGTCGCCAGTGTTCGCCCATGGAAAGAGGCTTCTGTCACGATAATCGTCGGGTTGTCGATGCCTCGCTGTTTTCCCGAGAGCCTGGCAATTTTTATGGCACATTCGTTAGCCTCTGCACCAGAATTACCGAAGAAGACATTGTCCATCCCGGACACTTCAACCAGCGCTGCCGCCAGTTCTTCCTGTTTGGGAATACGATACAGGTTAGAAGTATGCATGAGTTGGGATGCCTGGCTGGCGATAGTCTGCGTTACTTCCGCATTGGCATGCCCCAGACCGTTGACGCCTAATCCGGATAGTGCATCAAGGTATCGATTACCCTTGTCGTCAATTAACCACGCACCTTCGCCCTTAACGAAAGAGATATCCTGACGACCATAGGTCTGCATCAATGGATCTGTCATAACTCAAGCCCCAGCGTAAAAAAGGAGCGATCATAAACTAGATTAGTTAAACTCGAAAGTCGATTTGTGACAGATATAGCATGTCCCCTATAGAACTTTCCATTTTAGTTAGCCGGGTTGAATCCATTTGCCAGGAAATGGGCGTCGTTCTGAGACAGGCAGCCTTTTCACCGAATATCAAAGATCGGCTGGATTTTTCATGTGCGCTGTTCGATGCATCCGGTGAACTATTTGCCCAGGCGGCCCATATTCCGGTGCACCTGGGTAGTATGGCTTATGCGATGCGTGACATTGTTAGCGGAGTGGACTGGCACCCCGGTGATATTCTCGCCCTGAATGACCCTTTCCTTGGCGGTACTCATCTCCCGGATGTCACATTGATATCTCCATTTTACACGGGTGCACGTTTACTCGGTTTCGTGGCTAATCGAGCGCATCACGCAAACATAGGCGCCAGTAGCCCAGGTTCAATGCCGATCTCGACCCGTCTCGAAGAAGAAGGGTTACTGATTGCCCCGACCAAACTGGTGTCTGCCGGTGTTCTGGTTAAAGAAGAAATGGAAAAGTTGGGTGAGCTAAAAGGCGCGGATGTGGGTGGGGATTTTGCGGCACAAATGAGCGCAAACAGGGTCGGTGTCGAAAGGATAGGCAAACTGGTGGCAAAAATAGGCGTGGATGAGTTTCTTGATGGCATAGATGAGATAAATGCCTACGGGATGCGGCTGGCAAAAACTTGCCTGGAATCTATCCCCAGCGGTAGTTACCGCTACTGCGACAGGATGGATGATGATGGATGCGGCGCCGAGGATATAGAAATCTCAGTACTCATTGATGTAACTGATGAAGGTATCGTCGTGGACTTTGAAGGAACATCGCCGCAGGTAAAGGGCAACATCAATTGCCCGCTGTCAGTGGTTGCGGCTGCTGTTTTCTATTGTTTTCGTTGCTTGCTACCTGACAATACACCGGCGTGTGCTGGTGTATTCAGCGTTATCAGTCTGCGCGCACCTGTGGGATCGTTGGTTAATGCAACCAGGCCTGCGGCCACCGCTGCCGGTAATGTAGAGACCTCAATGCGAATTGTTGACGTCGTTCTTGGTGCGCTTTATCAGGCTTTGCCATCGATGATTCCGGCTGCCAGCCAGGGAACGATGAATAACGTGGCGATGGGGAATCACGGAACAAATCATCCCTGGGATTATTACGAAACCATTGCAGGCGGCAGCGGGGCAATTGAAGGCAGTGATGGCGTGTCTGGCGTTCAGTCTCACATGACAAACACCTTGAATACCCCCATAGAAAGTCTGGAGATGCACTATCCGATACGTATACGGGAGTATTGTATTCGGCGAGGTTCGGGGGGAGATGGCCGATATGCGGGAGGAAACGGACTCGTCCGCGAATTTGAATTTCTTGAACCTGCAGAGGTGACATTGATTACTGAGCGTCGCAGGATTGCGCCCTGGGCGCTGGAGGGTGGGCTGCCGGGTGCTATGGGTAAGAATTCATTAGATGGCAAGAAACTGCCGGGTAAATGCCATCTGTTTGTTGAGCAAGGGCAGGTTCTGAGGGTGGAAACACCGGGTGGTGGTGGGTTTGGTTCGCCACAAATCAATTGATGCCAGGGCAAGCAAAGTTTTTGAAAAGAGGGTAAAATTACGGATATAATATTGGGAATCTTAATTCGCGATTCCTAATTCGCGACTTTTATTTAGCGACTTTATTTTTACGACTTTAGAAAAGGTAAGTATCAAATGGAAATTCTGGAAACCATCAAAGAACAAATTGGCAGCAACTCGGTGCTGTTGTATATGAAAGGATCCCCGGATCAACCGCAGTGCGGATTTTCTGCCCAGGCAACCCAGGTTCTAATGGCCTGCGGCGCAAAATTTGCCTATATCGACATTCTTTCAAACCCGGATATCAGGGCAAACTTGCCCCAGGTGTCGGATTGGCCCACCTTCCCGCAGTTGTTTGTGGACGGTGAGTTGGTGGGGGGCAGCGACATTATTGTTGAAATGTACCAGAGCGGTGAGTTGCAACCGATGATTAAGATTGCGACGGAAAGAGCAGAAGCGGCCTCAATAGGAGGCTAACCGAGAATAGATCCTCACCCCTTCTTATCGACGCAGTTTGACATATCTGATACCCGGGTTTCGCTTGATTGATGGGTGTTTCGATCCACTGCGGAAGGTGAAACGGGTCATGCTCATGGCCACCTGGAATATCTCGAGGAAACAGGAGATCCGGCCACGGGTCTTCCCATTGGGCCAACGGCAGGCAATCTGAAAGCCGCTATTGCCGGTGAAACACACGAGTACACAGATATGTATCCGGGAATGGCAAAATCTGCTCGCGATGAAGGATTAAAGCACTGG
>SMVA01049161.1_pt1 | contig 24194 bp, 19 predicted proteins | sample 2456451 | NCBI WGS metagenome assembly SMVA01 (sample SAMN11095933, study PRJNA526329) | marine sediment metagenome | biome: Marine sediment; feature: Surficial sediment; material: Deep marine sediment; isolation source: Hadal surficial sediment | place: Pacific Ocean | collected 2014-05 | depth... | reverse complement strand
TGATGCGCAAGTTATTTGCGCAGTATTTTGAAGAGTCCGAAATTATTGTGGTCACAGGTGGCCCGGAAGTGGGCGCCGCCTTCAGTGCCCTGCCCCTGGACCATCTGATTTTTACCGGGGCCGGCAGTATCGGCCGCTTAGTGTTGAAAGCCGCCGCAGAAAACATGGTGCCGGTAACCCTGGAATTGGGTGGAAAATCGCCAGTAATCATCGGAGACAGTGCCGATATCGACCTGGCCGCCGAGCGTATCATCACCGGCAAGAGTATGAACGGCGGCCAGCTCTGCGTCAGTCCCGACTATGTCTTTGTACCGCAGAGCCGTATGGAGGCCTTTATCCACCGCTGCAAAGAGGCCATCAAGGAGCAGTTTCCCAGCGTGCATAACAACCCCGACTTTGTGGCCTGTATCAATGAAAGGCATTTTGAACGCATAAAGGGCTATATAGACGAGGCCACTGAAAAAGGTACGCGCGTCATACCCCTGTGCCCCGAAAATGAAGACTGGTCCTGCACCGAAACACACAAAATTCCCCTGCATTTAATTGTCGACCCGGATGACTCCCTGAAGTGTATGCAGGACGAGATTTTCGGCGCCATCATGAACATCAAGCCCTATACCGACGTGCAGGACGCCATCGATTTTATCAACGAACGGGAGCGTCCCCTGGCGCTGTACTACTTTGGCAAGGACAAAGACGAACAGGCCAAGGTTATCAAGGAAACCATTTCCGGTGGGGTTTCGGTGAACACCATTGCCATGCACGTCGCCTGTGATGACATGCCCTTCGGCGGCGTGGGCGGTAGCGGTATGGGGAATTACAGAGGCCGCGATGGCTTTCGCACCTTCAGCCATGCGCGCGCCGTGTTCCAGCAGGGCTTTGTCGATATTGCAAAACTTGCCGGCACCCTGCCCCCCTACGGGGAGAAGCTGGCAAAAATGCTGACTTCGCAAATCACTAAATAGGATCAGTGCAGCGTGGGTTCTCTCTCGCTTACCACCACGGCCTGTACCTTTTTGGCCAGCATCATCACATGCCCCTGGCGGCGCTCCAGGCCATCCAGGCTGTAGTCGAAGCGGTACTGCCGCCAGATACACCAGCGCCCTCTGTCATCGCGACTCAGTGAAATGTGCTGTATATGCACCGTTTGGTCCAGCAGCTGAAAGTCGTCTCGTTTACTGGCCTGGGCCACCGCATTGATCGCCAGTTCGCGCACCCGTATTGCACTAAAAAAATACAGGCCGGCTGCACAGAACCCAAATAGCACCAACACTTCACCCAGGGTGAGATACATGCAAGCTCCCTAAGCAGGCTTTTTCAGACGGCGCATAACTGCCTGAAAACTCATAAGCAGTTGCTCTCCCACCAACAACTGCCCGCGTAAAAATGTCAGGGAACCGGTTCTCTTTACCACCTCTCCATTGGCCTCAACCCAGTCGCCCAATTTTGCACCCGCCATAAAATCGCTGGCAAAACTGATAGTGGCGCAGTTTTCTCGCACCCCACTCAGGGCGAGCATGGTGGCGGCGTAGTCGGCAAAACACATCAATACCCCACCGTGAACGGTGCCCAGGCCATTGCAATTTTTGTGCTGGGCGAAAAACCCCATGCGCAGCCCCGCGTCTGTTTTGCTGTAGTAAAAGGGACCGATCTCGTCCTCTGCCGGACTCACCCCGGCCAGCTGCTTATAACCCTGCGGTAAGTTAACTTGTTCTGTCATTTAACCCAATACTCTCGATTTTATCCCGCCCGTTTTTAGCCGCCCAGCATACTGGCCTTTGGCCAATTGCGCCACCCCAGCCCCCTGAACAGCGACTCAGCTTTGTGCACGCAGCAAAAATCGCAACACGATGCTGTTGAACAATCGGGGTTGCTGTGCGTGCAGCCAGTGGCCGCAATCGGGCATTATGTTAACGGTGGCTGCCGGAAAAAAATGCATAATGGCGCTGCGGTGCTGGGGTAGAATGTAATCGGAGTCACCACCTTTAATAAACAGGACATTGCCGGTGAAGGGCTTGTCGGCCTCCAGGGCGGCCCGTATCGCATCGTAGTTGTCGATTATTTCGGACAGGTTAAAGCGCCAGCCATAGGTGCCAGCTTCGTTTCGCCGCAGGCTCATCAACAAAAATTGACTAAGCATTTCCTCTTTTAGATAGTCCGCCATGAGCTCTGCGGCCTGTGAACGGGAGCGACAGTCGCCGGCCTCTACCGCCTGCAGTGCCGCCAGCACATTATCGTGATGGGGCGAATAGCTCACCGGGGCGATGTCGGCAACACAGAGGGCATCTACAAGGTTTGCATGGTGCAAGGCCAGTTGCATGGCCACTTTGCCGCCAAGGGAGTGACCCACAAGATAAGCATGGTGCAGGCCCTGCGAGGCCAGCCATTGTGCAACACAGCGGGCCATGGCGGGGATGTCTGCACCGGACAGCCACTGCGAGCGGCCGTGGTTGGGCAAGTCAACGCTGTAAACCCGAAAATCATCTTGCAGGGCGCGAGCCAGCGCCCCCAGGTTGCCCGCCATACCAAAAAGGCCGTGTAACAGCACTACCACCGGTGCTTTCCCCTGCTCACAGCCAATGACGCTATGATGAAGATTTATGGCCATGTAACGCTGTACCCCAACCCAGTTTTTGCTACCATGCCACCATCAAACTCCAAACCAGTAGTCACACCACAACCCACACTATAACGGATCGAGATTTAACATGCGTCTATCAAGCTTTTTGGCGGCCATCACTTTTGTATTGGCCGCCTGTGCCGGAACCCCCACCTACAACCCCTCTGTCTACCCATTTAACATCAATGAAGAAAACATGGCTGAATCCACCATCAAGACCGTGGTGATAGCCCATATCAACCTGGGTATTCGCTCGCGCACTTACCTCGAGAAAGAGGCCCCGCGCATTGACGGCTTGGTGGAACGATACCTGCGGGAAAATGGCTATAAAGTGCTACCGCAAAGGGAGTTCAAGCAACACTGGAGCACAGCCGTGCGCGCTTTTGGCAACCCCGTCGACCCCACCACGGGTAAAATCAACATGAAAACCTTTGCCCAGATCATGACCAGTGTCCGGGATCAGATGAAACCTTCAAAGCTGGATGCTTTCATTTTTACCGACCTGGTGGAACTGCAGCAGTCTTTCAGCAACGGCCTGAAACACCTGGCCCGCTGGGATGGCGTGAACCGCAAACCCACGCTACAAGGGCCCGGCAACGGCGTCGCGGGTGACTTCGATTGGTATAAACCCGCCGCAGTGGCCTCCCTGCAAATCAATATTTACGACATCGAGCTACGGCACCTGTTTACCAGCCGGGGCGGCCTGGATGCAACGGACGCCATTGACACTCGCTCATCCAGCGGGCGCTTCATTCGGCGCCGCAATGTGCTGGAGAATGAACCGCATATTCGCGAGGGCATCGCCCTGGCGTTTCACCCCTTTATAGCGATGGAAGACTGGCCGGGAAGCCCCTGATCCCAGCAAGCACAAGCGCGAAATTGGCGCGACTATAATGCACTTTGTGGCCTGTCTCTGTGGTACAATTTGACACAGTAAAGCGCTACAAAACAAGGACTAAAGTGAATAACCGAACATCAGTTTTCCTGGCAGCCGTATTGCTGCCAGCACTTTGCTATGCCCAGGCTGAACCCACACTTGAAACCATCGTAGTAACAGGTTCCTACACGCCCCTGCCTATCTCCATGCTGACATCGTCAGTATCGACCCTGGATCAGAGTGCGCTGCAGGCGCTGAACAAAAGTAATATCGCCGATGTATTTAAAACGATGCCGGGTTTGTCGGTAGAAGAGCAAGGTGGCGCTGGAGGCTTATCAGCAGTCTCCATACGCGGCGGCGAAGCAAATTTTACCCTGGTATTAATAGATGGTGTGCCGCAGAACGACCCCAGCAATTCTCGCGGTGGAAGTTTTGATTTCGCCAACCTCGATCCCGCCAGTGTAGAGCGCATCGAAGTTGTACGAGGCCCCCAATCAGCAGTTTATGGTTCGGACAGCCTGGCCGGCGTAATCAATGTCATCACCAGGCGGGGTCAGGAGGGGCACCGTCAACAATTGCGGGCCGAATGGGGCCAGGATGATTTCCAAAACCTGCAGTTCGGTGCCTCGGGAAGCCTGCAGAACCTGCATTACGCTATCGATCTGGCCCACAGAGATTCCGGCGAACAAGTGCAGGGCAGCACCCGGGAAACAGACAGCGCCAACATACGCCTGCTCTGGCAGATAACAGATGTTCATGAGTTGCATGCCAGCTACCGCTATCTGGATGGCGAGCGAAGCACCTATCCCGAGCAGAGTGGCGGCCCCGAATTTGCGCTCAGCGATGCATTGGATCACAGCGATTTCAAGGATGAGACTTTTTCCCTGGCATGGCAGCTGCAACTGTCTGAGCGTTGGCGCAGCACCCTGCGAGGTGACCGTTTTGTGCACAAGGAAGAATACACATCCCCCGGAATTGAACCCTTCTACGCTGTGCCACCCAATGCCGCCAACACCGCGTTTCAGCGCGACCAGTTACATTGGGTAAACACCCTGCATATGAGCGATTCATACCAATTGAACCTGGGCGCCGACTACCGGCATGAAAAAGGCGAGAGCCAGGGTATCCTCGACCTGGGCTTTATACAATTGCCCACCGATTTTGAATTGGATCGCAACACCACGGGGCTATTCGCAGAGCTTCACGCCAGACCATTACAGGCATTAACTGTGCAGGCCAGTGTCCGCTACGATGATCCCAGTGATTTCAATAGCGAGACGACATTTAAACTTGGTAGCAAGGTCCAACTTAACCAGGCTTTGGCCCTCTCGGCAAACTGGGGCGAGGCCTTTAAACTGCCCAGTTTCTTCGCTCTGGGCCACGCCCTGGTTGGCAATCCCTATCTCAAGCCAGAGACAGCTCGCGGTTGGGATATAAACCTGGACTGGCGTGTAGCACAAGACATGGAGGTGTCGGCCACCTACTTTTTCAACGACTACCGCGACCTGGTTGACTTTGATCCCGAGCGATTTATCAACATCAATCGCAGCCAGGTAGAAACCCAGGGTGCCGAGCTGCAGTTAGACTGGCAGCTAAATCAGTCACTGGGTCTGCAGGCGCGCGCCACCTACACCGACGTGGATGTCAAGGAGGGCAGTTCGGTGCTGCTGGGACGACCCCAATGGTTGGCCGGCGCCACAGGACACTGGCAGATCTCCGGCGACTGGGCTAGCACACTGGATTATCAGTGGGTCGGGGCGCAGTATGCTTCATCCCTGCACACGGGAGAATTTGTGGTTGAAGAGTTAAATAATTATCACCGTCTGGACTGGAACATTCGTTACCAGCTCAACCGGTCAATAGCTCTGGACCTGGCCCTGGACAACCTGCTGGACGAAGACTATCAAACTGCCGTGGGCTTTGTGGCAGCGGGTCGCACAGCCCGCCTGGCAATCACTGCGAGCAAACTATTTTAACCGGCCTCACTGCTAAACAATCTCATTAATGATTGTTTAGCAGGAAGATAACACTGGGGGCATTGCCACCACGTCCCTTCATGATGTCCCGGGTCAGCCAATCTGCGGGCACCAGCTCAGGAAAATTACCCAGCCCCAGGACAATGTCTGTCTTGTTGTCTCCGTTGACATCGGCGGCTTCTATAGAAACCCACACGCTAAAAAAGTCACTGGAAAATGACTGGGGTTTAAAGTTGAAATCACCCAGGTTTTCCAGGTATACGAAGCTTTCGGGCTCTTTCTCACTCCACTGGGGAAACAACGAAATCACCGCGACATCCATATCGCCATCGTTGTCAAAATCGTGTATGACAGAGCGCGTCGCGCCGTGCATGGGATATTGAAACTCTTTGGTAAAGTTGAGATTGCCATTATTCTTAAATATGCGCACCGAATGTTGCGGCCGCGGTGCTGGCACAATCGGTCCCACGTGATTGCCGGCCACGTTGTCACCGTTCAACACCATGATATCCACGTTACCATCACCGTCAAAATCGGCCGCGCTCACTTCGTTCCCGCCGAAAGACGGCCTGTGTTCATCAATCAAGTGGCGAGTAAACGTTTCATCGCCATTATTGATAAACAACAGAAGTTCCTGTCGACCCTGGGCTACAAGGGCAACAATGTCAGGCCTGCCATCTCCGTTGAAATCCGCAATAGAACTGCTGATCAGGCCGGCCTGATCGCTGACAATTGTTTCGCGTAATGCGCCCGGCAACATCCCGGGGGGAATTTCCGCTGGCGCATCCTGCCACAGCTTGCTGTATTGTGGCTTGCCGTAATAAATCGCCAATTCACTTTGCGCATCGCCAAAAATACCATCACCAAAAGCATTGGCGACAATATCGTCAACACCGTCGCCATTCATGTCATACACATGGTGCTTCACAAACCGCTGTTTTCCGTTGACCAACATTCTGGCCCGAGGCTGGGTCCCCTCAAACTCCCAGTCTGTCAGTGCTGCGATGCCCACTTCGGTCATCGGAAAACGACCGTGGGTAAGTACACGCACGCCCGTCTCAGTCAATGTCATGTCAATGGGATCTGAGCTCACATCAACTTTGGCAATACGCTTGCCTGTATCAAGATTCAATACGACAACATCGTCCCACTTATCAAAACCCGCTTTGCGTCCACCGCCGCCTACCCAATCATCGATTACCGAGCGCCCGACATACAGTCGACGACGTTTCTCGTCTACCTGGGTAGCCAGAACCAGGCCATTGGGTTCGAGATCCAATTTTGGAATAACCGGGGTAAAACCTTTCATCAGTGGTTGTTTGGCTCGCTTGATCTCCATGTCCGGCCAGGACTTTGCATTGTCGAGGAAATACTTCCTCATTAGCACGAACTGCTCTTTGCTCATCTCAGGTTCTGGTGGTATATAGGGTTTAAAGGGATACAGATCCCGCATATACCCCAACTTGTCACTCAAGATGTAGCGCTTTGTATAGTCTTTCTGGGGCTCCCAATCAGGCGGTACGGGGGAAACCGTAAGGTCTTCAAACTCATCCCCTTTCATACCGACGTAGTTGCCCATATAGTGCAGCGCATAGGACCAGTACTCCCTGGAAAGATCCTCAGGGAGAGGCTCCAGGTGACAGCGGATACAGTGGCGCTGCACAAGCTCCTGCGCGCTGAGCGGCTTTTCTACCTCTTCACTGGCGGCGAACGTCACTCCGGCCACAAGCGTTAGAAAAATAGATAATGTATGGCGAAAAAATATTGTGGTACTTACTCGATAAGTATTCATGCTAATCCCAGTCACTCCACATTTTTTTGGCTTCCCGCCATTGTTCTGAGTTCATGCCCGCATCCCCCTCGGGCATCAATTTTGCCCCGTCATGCTGAACATGGGGTCGAGTCCAGGTACCGCGATCATAAAGCGATTCAATATTCTGCCGATACACCTTGTCTACCTCGTTGTGGTGAAGAGGCGCCTGGTCCAGCCACAGGTTTTTCGGATGAATCGGTTTGGAATACATTTCCTGGAACAACTCGGTGCGCAAATCCTTGAGCCAATTGCTGTTCAGGTTCATGGCGCGGTACTGGCGCAAGGCTTCGATGTCGATAATGGCCGATACCACGGTATTACTACCCTGGGCTGAATGCGATAGCACTTCCCCACGGTAGCCCACAATGTGGCTGTTACCCCCGGAAATATCCACCGGGTGCCTGGAATTTGCCGAAAGGTAGACAGGCCCAATGTTGGGACACAGCATATACAGACTGTTAAACTCCGCATGAGCGCGATTTTGCACCATCCAGCTGCCTCCGGGAGTACTACCGAAGTTTGTCATGGGAATCGCTTCCGAGGGACGATACACAAGCTCAGCGCCATTAAAGGCCAATGCCCGAACTGCTTCGGGATACTCACCATCAGAGCAACAGATGGTGCCAATATTGCCAATATCGTCTGTCTTCAGTACCGGAAAAAAGGCATCTATACCTGAGCCAAAGTGCTCGACCCAGCGGTCATAGACATCGTGCGGCGTGCAGGAACGCTCCCTGCACCAGATATGATTCTTGGCAGCCTTATGCACAATATCGCCATTGGGGCCAATGACGAACAGTGTATTGAAGAAGCGATCTTCCATAATTTCTGGCCAGCGCGCCTTGCACTGCACGATGATGTACGTCTTGTACATCTTCGCCAGGCGCCCCAGAAACTCGGTTTCCTCCCCCGGCACATCAATAAACAGTTCACTGGCGGCAAGTTTGTGTGGCAGGTCGAATATTTCATCGGTAAACCCGGTCAGGGCCCCCTCAGCCAGTGATATGATCTTTACCGGCATATTAATATTTGTCATCGAAACTGCAGCATGAATAACATCCTCGATAATCTCGAGGTTATGCCTGATATGTTTTCGCTCTGCTATACCATAGGCCACCGTGGAAAGGCCCAGGGCCATATAGGGAGCAATGGGGCCAGTACTTTTCTGTGTTGGTGTAACCATAAGTTCTTTAGACCTCTTTTACTGCCTGCGGGAACCCCGGGTGACGAGTCCGGTAAATAATAAACAGGAACATCAATATGCTGGCAACACAGGATAATGCCGCCACGTGATTAATCTGGTCGTAATTGCCATTGTCAATCAATGAAGCGGCAACTGCGGGGCCGATGGCTGCGCCCAGCCCCTGAAAACCGGTAACCAGCACCAGAAAATGCCCCTTTATATCTATCTTGGCAATCACGCCCAACTGATAGGAGTTTGCCAGCACAAACATGCCCTGGAATAAACCGGCCCCCAGGTAAAAACTCGAAGAACTGAACTGGCCCCTGAGCAGCCAAAGAGTAGCCATCAACCCCGCCAGCGACACCAGTAGCGGCAGGGTTCGGCCGTAACGGTCACCGGCAAATGCCGCTATGCCAGCGCCCACTATTGCGGCAAACTGTGACAGGCCAAGTGCCCAGCCGATAGTCTCTGATGCCAATCCGGATGTCTGGCCGATACGCTCAATATAGGTCCAAAAACCAAATATATTGGCAAAAAATAGAAAACTGGCGACCAGGCCAATCCAGATCAAACCGGTATTGCTGTTGCCATCGCCAGAACCTGTGTTGTCTGCCACTCTGCGTGCCCCGGCAGAGGGATAACGCCACAGGGTTAGCATCATCGCGATAGAAGCTGCCGCCAACATGTAATAAAGGCCGCTGACTGTCCATTGCGCCATGATGGTAGGTGCTGCGGTAAAGGCCACAAACATCATTGCACCCTGCACAACCTGGGCGATTCCAAAGGCCTGGTCTGGCTGCCTGTTATCACCCAGTGCCGCAACAGTGACGGCAAAAATGGTCCCGCCGGTTATTCCGGCCATAAAACGGGCAATTAGCAGCGGTTGAAACTCATTTAAATTGGCACTGACAATATTAAGTAATGCCGTGGATAGAAAACCGACAAGGAGCATTGTCGTCCAGGAGACTTTGCGAATCCACAGCGCGGCCACCAAGGAAGCGACAACCAGCCCCATGCCCTCTGCGGCAGCAATATAGCCAGCTTCCTGCTCCGAAAACCCAAAGTCGTCAATAACGCCGCCGACCAGCATAGGCATTAAAATAATCGCCGCCGGACCCAGTGGATAGACCAGGGAAATCAAAAATGTGGTAGATAACTTATTATCAAATGTTCTTATCGTTTTATGCATATCGTCAATAATAGGGCCGATTAAAAAAAAGAGCCACCGGAATTACAAGTGGCTAAATATAATAGTTACTCCTCCGAAGAGGAGCAGCTACCATTTAAAGTTCAAGGTGACGGCTGCGTTGACCAGCGTGGAGACATGCGATTAATCTCAACCCTATTGCGCCGTCTCTCCTCCATCTACCGTCATCTCCGAACCCGTAATAAAAGAGCTCAGGTCAGAAGCCAGAAACAGTACGGCATTCGCCAGTTCCTGTGGTGTTCCCAGTCGACCCAAAGGGTTCAAGTTCTGGAAAGCCTGCCTCATTTCCTGCGCATTTGAAGTACCCATGGCACCCAATGCAGAGAGTTTTTCCGCTTCATGCGCCACCATAGGTGTGTCAACCAGTCCCGGATGAACAGAATTCACCCTGATATTGTATTTGAGCTGGGCAAACTCCAGTGCCACAGATTTACTAAACGCGCGGATCGCGCCCTTCGTCATGCTGTACAATGAGCCAAATGGATAGCCTTTAATCCCCATTACCGAAGAAAAATTAATAATAGACGCGCCCGCCGGATTATTTTTTGCCCCTAACCTCATCAGGGGAACGGCATGTTTGACACCAAGAAAAACCCCCTCAATATTTACCCGTGATATCCAGCGCAACTCTTCCAGAGTCGTCTCTGTAATCGGTTTAACTAAGACCACACCAGCGTTATTGACCAGAATATCCAGGCCCTCATGGCAACTCTTGATATGCTCCATGACGCTTACCCAGTTCTGTTCACTACTTATATCGAGGATTTTAAACTCCGCACGGCCACCGCTGGCTGTAATTTCTGCCACCAGATCGGTGGCTAGCGCGGCCTGCCCCTCAAGGTCGGTAACAATCACGGCCGCTCCTGCAGCAGCCAGGGTTTTTGCCACAGAAGCACCGATGCCATTGGCCGCACCAGTTACCAGGGCTACTTTCCCACTCAGGTCGATACTCATCGCTGATTATCCATAGTTAAGAGCTTGGTAATTATTTGCAGTACTACCCTAAAACATATAATTTGGACGAGATATCAACCAAAAGAATGACAAGGCGAAAAAAATGAACCAAAAAAAACTGGAGTTGGACGCCACCGGCCTCAAGCTAATTGATAAGTTTCAGGTCAGAGATTATTTGAGACAGCAACTCGGCACGTGAGAACACACCCGCCTTATGATAAATATGTTGTAAATGTGTTTTGACTGTGGCCAGGCTTAAAATCAACTCACGGGCGATCACCTTATTGCTGGCCCCGGATATCACCAACTCCAGCACATCCAGCTCCCTGGCAGTAAGAAGATAGCGATCCTCAATAGTCGCACGCTCCGTGACCCGCCTCGGCAAATAAACCGTATTGAGGGTAAATTCCAGAAAAGGTTGTTGTTTCCGCAGCAGGGACAGCTCATCGTCCGTGAATGCGCCCTGGAATTCATCCCGCAGCAAGGTAATCACTGCAATAATATGCCCCTCACTGCGAAAAAAAATATCGGCACAATAACGATAATTTAGCGGCTTGAGAAAGTCCTGGTAATAGACCGATTGTTTGATGAAATGGGGGGTCATAATCGAGTCCATATGAACCACCGTCTCCCCGCTTTTTTCATGCAGGGCGGGATTGAGAGGATCCATATGCATATAGTGATTCTGGTATAACTTGTCGTCTTCTTTTGCCAGATTATTAGTCACTACGCCCTTGTGGGACATATTGGGATCGACCAGATAAAACGCAGAGGACTTAATAACCAACAGGCTGTTAATCAATCTCAGGCTCTCCTGCTGGAAATCGCTGGGGAAATTGAAGCACCCCTTAGTGCTCATATGTATGGCCCTTACTTTATCCTGAAGTCGAATACATGCGATCCGAATGTACGCAGTACGGCATTGTCAGTCAATAGACTCTTCCCTGTGGAGCAAGACAGCATCGATTGATATAGCTTATGTTGGCAACATGCAAGTAATAGAAAAATAAACGGAGTGAGAACGTGGGTGTGTCTTTCCATATAGGTTGCCTACCAAATCGCCCAATACGCGAATGTCTGGAGCTGGGCCGAACCGTCGAAGCGCTAGGCTACGATGGTTTTTGGGTTGCTGATTCACACTCGATAATGCGTGATCCCTACAGCATCCTCTCGGTACTGGCCACCCAGACGAGCACCCTTCAACTGGCGACCGGAGTCACCCACACGGTCACTCGCCACCCCGCCGTGCTGGCCAATAGCTGGGCAACTCTGCAGGAGCTGTCCAACGGACGAGCCATTTGTGGTATTGGTGTGGGTGAAAGTGCTGTTCACAACCTGGGTCTGAGACCCGAGAAGCTGGCAATTTTTGAAGAAAAAATAGCGGTATTGCGCGCCCTGCTGAAAGGTGAACGTGTCGAGTATGAGGGAAAAGAGCTGCAAATGCCCTGGTCGACCCGCGAGGTGCCAATCATCATGGCCAGTTCCGGGCCACGCTCGTTGCAATTAGCAGGCCGCATTGCCGATGGCGTGCTATTTCAGGTGGGCTCCGATCCCGCTCTGGTGCAGTATGCCCTGGACAATATCAGCAGGGGCGCCGAGCAAGCTGGGCGCACCCTTTCTGATCTAAAACTCTATATGAGAATAGCGACTGCCGTATCTGACGACCGGCAGGCCGCACAGCGGGAGATCAAGGGCTATGCCTCGGTTGCGGCTGGCACCGTGTTTGCCACCGTACCACGGGAGTACTTTGACGATGAGCTATATGAAGACCTGTGCCGGTTTAAGGCCGCCTATGACTACAACCATCACGGCAGCAATGAATCACAGCACAGTGACCTGCTCACCGACCGCATCTTCGATGCGATAGCCGTCGCGTGTACCCCCGAGGATGCAGTTAAGCGTTTTCAGGCACTGGCAGATATGGGGATTAACGGTTTTGTCTGGCCAGCGGGCATGGCCAACCCCTATCCTTACCTGGAAACTTTTGCCGAACGGGTAATGCCCAGGATCAGGATCAGGATCAGGACAGCACAATGAACACCATCTACCTCGGCTTCAAGGCCTTCGACTGCCACGAGTTATTGTGCCACGCCATAGCGCAGGCGGCGGGATTCTATACCGACAAGAATCTGTCGGTGCAGCTTCTGGACACCAGCTTCGTACCCGATGAGGCTCTGCCGGAAAACACGCTCCATGCGAGCTGCGGGGCGGCTCTGGCCAGCTTCCTCACTGGGAAAAATCGCAAAGTGGTGTTTGTCGCATGCGACAAACCCATGTTCTGGTTATACACCAGTGCGGACGTGACTACCGTGCGTGACCTGGGCCAGGCTCGGGTCGCCAGTTTTCCGGATGCTGCCCCGCCGGCACTGTTCCTGCGTAAGCTACTGTCTGTTAGTGGCGCATCTTGCGGCTTGTTGCCGTCCAGGGACGATGTGGCCCGGCTTGGCCTGCTGCGCTCGGGCAGTGTCGATGCCGCTTTGCTAAGCTCCCTCTACCTGCCGCACCAGGTTGAATCCCGGGGCCTCAAAACACTGGCTTTTGTCGGCGACAAACTGCGCCTGCCCAGTACAGGCCTGGCAGTGTCAGACGAGATGTTTGAGCGCGAACCCGGTTTGGTTGCTACTATGGTAGAAATATTCCAGCGGGCCATGAAGACTATCTTTGACGATGACGCCCTGCTGGGCCATGTGTTGCGAGATACATTTCTAATGCCGGAAAAAGGCCTGGAACAAGCACTAGAGACAGTCCGTAAATGTTACAACCCATTTGGTTTCAGCTATGAAACACTGCTGCAGGAAGCCGTTGATGCCGTGGCCGGAGATATGGGTTTGAACAGCCGACCCGCGAAAGAGCTCTACGAATTCAAATTTATCACACCACTGAACCCCTGAGGGAGAACCCATGTACCCCGCACCTTTTAACTACCACCGGCCAGAAAGCTTGCAAGCGGCAATCGCCCTGCTCTCCAGATTTGGCGACGACGCCTCTGTCATGGCAGGGGGCCAGAGCCTGATACCCATGCTGAAAATGCGTATCGGCGAGATGGCAGAGCTGGTCGATATCGGCCACCTGCCCGACCTGAATCACATTGAACAACGCGGCGAGACCTTGCATATTGGTGCACTGGCCACCCACGCACAAATTGCCGCCTCGGAAGTCGCCGCGATCATCCCCTTGCTGGTAGAGTGTGGGGGGGGCATTGCCGACCGTCAGGTGCGCAATATGGGCACCATCGGGGGCGGAGTCAGCGTCGCGGACCCCAGCGGTGACTGGCCCACTGGCCTGCGCACCCTGGACGCCAAGCTGGTACTGACAGGCCCTGCGGGCAGCAGGACGGTATCGATCTCCAACTTTATTCTCGACGCATACACCACGTGCTTGAAGGTCGATGAGCTGGTCACCGAAATACAAATAGCAGTACCGCCCGCGGGTTCCAGTAGTGCTTACGTGGCCTTTAAACGGGCGGCACCGGCCTATCCCACTGCCTCGGTCGGGGTGCAGCTCACCCTGGATGGCGGTATCTGCACGGCGGCTCGTATCGCCCTGGGAGCTGCGGCACCGGTCGCCGTGGTATCCGATGCAGCCGAAGCACAATTAGTGGGAAAAGAGATAAGCAGGGAACTGCTGGAGTCAGCAGCCGAAACCGTTGTCGCAGCGTCGGAACCGCCGCCGGATGCACGCGGCTCAGAGGCGTTCAAGCGCGCCATGCTACGCAAGCTGGTAGTCGAAGCCGGCGAGCGGGCGGTTGCCCGCTGTCGGGGAGAAAACGTTTCAGGGGGGCACCACTATGCATAATCCAGGGCAAACAGTTGTAGTTGATGTAACCGTAAACGGCGCCAGCTATCAGCGCGAAATTGAACCGCGCTTGTTACTGGTGGAGTTTATTCGCGAGGAACTGGGTTTGACGGGCACCCATATTGGCTGCGATACCAGTTATTGCGGGGCCTGCAGCGTTGTACTGAACGGCCTGCTGGTAAAATCCTGTACCGCATTAGCCGTGCAGGCCGATGGCGGAGTTGTGGAAACCGTGGAAGGGCTGGAACAGGACGGAAAATTTCACCCCCTGCAAGAAGCATTTTCAGAACACCACGGCCTGCAATGTGGCTACTGTACACCGGGCATTCTGATGGCAAGCAAAACCCTGCTGGAGGAAACTCCCCTGCCCAGCCGCGATCAAATTTGCAAAGGCATTGCCGGCAACGTGTGTCGTTGCACCGGTTACGTGAACATCATCAAGGCTATCGAAGCGGCCGCCAAGAACATGCAGGAGTCCTGAGTCATGGAAATGTCATTTAACGGCGATTTTGAAGTCGGCATTCCACTTGTCGATACCTTTGAGCTACTCTCCGACCCGGAAAAATTCCTACCTGTACTGCCCATGTACCACAGTATGAGCAAAAAAGAGTCCGACCCCAATATATCCGTGGTCAGGGTCAAGGTAGGCATAGGCAAGATACACGCCATAGCCACAACCGAAATGAGCCTGCGGGACAACATTCCGCCCCGTCGCGCCAGTTATGTCGGCAAAGGGAAGGTCATGGGCGGCGCCTACAATATGGTGGTGGGCTTCGACCTGGAAGACAACGCAAGCGGTGGAACGCTGATCAAATGGGATGGTACTGCCCAGATATACGGCAGGATTCTCTCCATCGCCGGCGGCGGCCTGCGCGGCATCGCCGAGAAGGAGATCATCAAGGTAATTGACAGCCTGCAGGATGCCCTGGTAAGCAAGGAACACTTCGAAGCGGTTTCCACTCAAGCACAACTGCAGCCAGTGAGTGACGGCTTCCTGGCAAGCATTATGGCCTTTGTTCGCGGTTTGTTCGGCGGCGGCGGCAGTACATCCCCGGCGCCCGCCACAGAGCCTGCCTCGGAGCAGGCGGCGCCCGCTGTGCACAAGCCCCTGCGCAAAGATGCACCCAGACCCCTGCAATCGCCCATTGAGAACAGCATACAGGTGGACGGCAGCGGTGATGGTAAATGGGTTGGCCAACGATTGCGGCGCAAGGAAGACGAGCGACTGCTGCGTGGTCACGGCCTGTTTGTCGACGACTACCAGAGTGCCGATATGCTACATATGGGTTTTGTCGCATCCCCCTATGCCCACGCACGTATCCTGAACATTGACGTATCGGCCGCGGAGAAGCTGGCCGGCGTGGTATGCACCATGACAGGCAGTGAAGTAGCCGACCAGACCACACCCTTTCTGCAAATTGGAGCGGAACCGGGCGGCCTGGTAAAGGACTTTGGAATTGCCGTTGACCGGGTGCGTTACCAGGGTGAACCCGTGGTCATGATCGTTGCCGAATCTGCTCGTGAGGTGGAGGATGCCATCGAGTTGGTGGAGGTGGAATACGAGCCGCTAAAGCCCATTGTACTGAGCGAGGATGCCCTCAAGGATGACCCCATTTTGCACGATGAGGTGGGCAGTAATACGATATTCCATGGGGTATGGGATCACGGGGAGGTGGACAAGGCCTTCGCCGAGGCGGCACACGTGATTGATATCGGGCGCCTGCATTTTCACCGCTTTTCCAGTACGCCGATCGAAACTGCCGGCGCAGTTGCCACATGGTCGCCCAGGGGCGACATCGACATCGTCAATAACACTGGCCTGCCGGGCGTCACCATGCAGTTGATTGCCCTGTTCCTCAATGTAAGTACTGAGCAAATCCGATGTCGCAGTCACGATTCAGGGGGAAATTTCGGCACCAAGACAAATACTCATACCTACATGGCTCTCACCGCACTGGCATCGCGCGCCGCCGGCGGGCGCACAGTAAAATGGATTGAGACCCGCAGCGACAACCTGGCCAACTTCCACGGCGGCGAACGCACATTCCTGGATACCCAGGTGGCGCTGGATGCTGAAGGCATTATTATCGGGCTTCGCTCCCGCCACCTGGACGACTGTGGTGCGCTCACCCGCTACGAGCCACTGGGTGCCTCTATCTGGCCCCAGGTTTATCCGGGCATGTACGGTATTCGCAACCTCCATATAGACTTCACCCAGGTGGTTTCCAACAAGGCCCCCTGCACCCCCAACCGCGGCTACTCGCGCCTGCAACACCTGTGGTTTATCGAACGGGTGCTGGATATCTGTGCCCACGAGCTGAACATACCGGCCGATGAAATGCGCATGCGCAATTATATAAAACCGGAGCAGTTTCCCTACACCACTCCCAACGGCTGCATTTACGACTCTGGCGACTACCCGAATATGCTTATTAAAGCCAAGGAGTTGATAGGCTACGACGCCTGGAAAGTAAAACAGGCTGCGGCCCGGAAAGAGGGCCGTTTAATCGGTATTGGAATTGGCTCCACCATCGATTCCGGCACCAATAACTTTGGCCAGGTTCTCTATGTCAACCCGGATTCCGTATTTTCCGGCAACACAGAGGCGGCGCGGGTCAAACTTGGACTGGATGGCTCGGTCATTGTCACTCTAGGGTCGGCACCATCTGGCCAGGGGCACGAAACCGTGACGGCCCAGGCAGTCGCCGATGACCTCAATATAAGCCCTGATATGGTTACTGTACGTTCGGGCTTCGACAGTCACTGGAATACCTACAGCGGCCTCTCCGGCACCATAGCCAGCCAGTTCGTGGTAACCGGCATATCTGCGGCCCACGGTGCTGCCATGAAGCTCAAAGCACAGCTACTGCGACTAGCTACCTTCATGCTGGAGGCGACCGTGGATGAGCTGGAGCTTGGTGTTGGTGAAATGGGCCCGCAGGTCAGTGTCATCGGGCAGCCGGAACGCAACGTCAATTTCTGGATGCTGTCCAATCTGGCCAACTGTAACACGGCAACTGTGCCCGAGGAGCTGCGCGATATTGACCTCAACGTACAGTATATTTACAAGCCACCTTTTGATCGTCCCGACCTGGAAAAGAAAGTCGGCAACCAGACGCTGACCTACGCCCCCCAGATTCACATCGCGGTAGTAGAAGTGGACAGGCTCACCTGCCAGCCGAAAATTCTGGACTATGCCGTGGTTGATGATTGCGGCGTGGCCCTGAATCCCAAAATTGTTGAGGGCCAGGTTCACGGTGCCACCTGCCACGGCATTGGCGCGGCGATGCAGGAGGCCTTCCAGTTTGACGATGAAGGCAATCTTATCACTGCTACCTTCACCGATTATGCACCGATGACTTCCATGAATATGCCGGAACTCAAATGTGCCCGTACCGAAACACCCTCCCCCTTCAGCTATAACGGCGCCAAAGGTTGCGGTGAAGGTGGTGGCGCACCACTGCATACAATGTCTGCGGCGATGCAGGACGCCCTGCATTGTGAGGGAGTAATCATCACAGAGTCGCACAACGCGCCGTCTATCTTGATGGAAGCTGTGCACAATCCAAATCGCGAGCAGGTAGTGTCAGTCAAGAGTGTGTAATTGTCTGGTTAACACCGGACCGGCATGTAGGGCGGAATTTATTCCGCCATAACAGCCTATAGAGGACACGCCCATGAGCGAAGAACAGCACAGCTGCGCGGAACATTTCGGCATATTTACCATAGTCGGCGACCTGGCGATACAGGGTGCCTACCGCGACATTTGTTACCAGCCGGTACGCGACAATATCTGGACCGCCAGCGAGGGCATTTACCGCACCATATTCCTGGAAGGGAATAAGGGCTGAATCGCTTTTGATACCTTTGGCACGCCGGGCACTGCTCGGGCCTACCAAGCGGCCATCGGCCGGGTGTTCCCGAAAAAACCTATCCATACCATCGTTTATTCCCATGAACACCTGGACCACTGCGGCTATGCGGCCGACCTGGCACCGGAGGCAAATATTATTGCCCACGACTACGCCAACCAGGTCATCCTGGGACGCCAGTCCAGCGGCCAACTGGCAGCTCATGACACATTTTCCGACGAGCGGATTTGCCATGAGATCGACGGCTGCTATTTTGAGCTGATTTACCCGGGGCACACCCATGGCGATGGCAATATCGCCGCCTTTTTCCCCCAGAGTAAAACCTTGTTTATGGTCGACACGGTGGCCGATGGAGTGGGCTACACCACCTTGATGGACTGGCACCTGACGCATTACGTACCGGTAATGAAGCGCTTTTTAAGCCTGGACTGGGACTTGTTCGTACCGGGCCATTTCTGGCCGATCGACCGACCTCGCTTTATCCAGATTCTGGATTACTGGGAGCGCATGTTCGATTTTGGCCAGCAGGCAATTTTTGACGGGGTAGATCCCCACGATTGGGATGGGCTCAACAAGTACACGGATGAAAAGCTGGGACCGCTGTACGGCGATGAGTTTCGATATCACGAATATGGCGCCATGAACCTGACCCGCTATATGCAGGAATACCTGACCGGTGGCTGGGGCATTGAAGGCAACCTGAAGCCCAACGTGAGTCCCTTGTAGGAGTAGTGACATGACGGAAAATAGCGGATTGTTTACCCTTGATGGCGCCCAGGCCTACCTCTCAGCCGAACCTGAAATGACCGTGGAGAAACTGTCGAATCGCCTGTTCACGGTAACCGATGGCCAGGTACGCACAATATTTCTGGCGGGTGATAACAGTGTGGTTGCCTTTGACACCTTCGGCACACCGGGGAAAGCGCGGGCCTATGGCAAAGCCATAGCAGCGACGGTACCGGGCAAGCCAATCAGCACCATTATCTATTCCCACGACCATCTTGATCACGCCGGTTTCGCAGCTGACCTGGCACCGGAGGCGGCGATTATCGCCGATGAGCTGTGCGCCAAGGTAATCAAGTTGCGGGGCGCTGAAGGCCAGCTGCAACCCACGCGTGTATTGCAGGGCGAGCGCAATGAACTGAGTGTCGACGGGGTCGATCTGGTGTTGCTAAACCCGGGCCCCACCCACGGTTCGGGCAACCTGGCGGCGTATTTCGCGCCGGAAAAGACCTTGTTCTCCTCCGATACCATCCTCGCCAATGCCAAATACGGATTTATGCCGGACTACCATTTCTGCAATTTCATCCGGTTTATGCGCGACTTTCTAGAGCTGGATTGGGACCGCTTTGTACCCGGCCGTTATGAGATGACAGATCGGGCCGGCTTCAAACACGGCGTGGACTTCATTGACGCAACAATGACGGTGTGCCAAACGGCCTTCGTCAACTTCGTGCCCATCTGGGCCTACGAGCCCATGAAAGGCTATTGTATTGGCCAATTGGCCGAGCGCTTTGCCGATCTGGAGGGGTTCGAAGATCACGTGGGCCAGATGGCCATCCGCATCGTTCATCACTACCTGATGGGTGGCTGGGGCCTGGAGGACACACCGGAACCCCGTGTACTGTTAAATGACCTGGTTTCGCTGTGAATACGCTACCAAACAAGTACTAGTGCACTGCCAGAAAAGGTATACCCCCCGCCTGAGCCTAATATAGGAGTGTTGTCCGTGGACATCCGCATGATTTAGCAATCCCACAATAATTTTAAATGAGGAATTCATGATGAGCCCAATTCTCCCCCGCAAATCCCTTTTAGCACTGGCAATTGCTGGAGTCATCGGTGCCTCGCCAGTAGTTCTGGCGCAGAGCAGCGTGCTTGAGGAAGTTGTTGTTACCGCGCAAAAGCGCTCGCAGAATCTGCAGGATGTGCCAATTTCAATCACGGCGTTCACCGGTCGTCAGATGGAAGCTCTGGGAATTCAGTCAAGTTTTGATATTGCTGCATTCACGCCGGGCGTACATATCAGCGGCAACTTGGCGGGGCAAAACACACAGTTTTCCATACGCGGGGTCACCCAAAACGATTTCAACGACATTATCGAAGCCCCCAACGCGGTTTACCTGGATGAAGGCTACATCGCTATAGCCCAGGCTCAAAGCTTTGCCGTTTTTGATATCGAACGTGTGGAGATTCTCAAGGGCCCACAAGGTACCCTGTTTGGCAGAAATGCGACCGGTGGACTAATTCACTATATTTCCAATAAGCCCGATTTTGAATCAGTAGGTGGCTATGTCGATGTAACGGCTGGTGTTTTCGACGTAGAGAATGACGCTAATCGCTATACCCTCGAAGCAGCGCTCACGGGCCCACTTGGAGACACGGTCGCTGGTCGCCTCGCATTTCGCTACAACAAACAAGATGCCTACCTGAAAAACCTTTACCCCGAGGGTGTCCCCGCCAATCCCCCGGGAAACCTTCCCCCCGGCTCGGGTGCGGGAAAAGACCTGGGGGATGACGATAGCATCGCCGTCAGGGGCACACTGGCGTTCAGGCCTAGCGACACACTGGAGATAACCCTGTCTGCCAACTACGCCGATTCTGACGTGGCCACCGGTCCCTACCAGTCCAAGTCCACCATTGGTATCTACGAGAACGGAGAACTGATCGACGTCATAGATACGCCACCCAACGAAACCCGCTTTAGTATCGCCGGCGATGAAGACGGAGGCGGTAATCCTTTTGATGGCAGCACACCGATACCGGGACTTGGTCTGGGCCTGGAGGGCAGGCCAACCCCCGGGGGAGATTTTTTCGGATATCTCGACCCCGACGGTGATGACTTCACTTTTTCCGGCGATTCTGCCTTTGACAATCACGGTTTCACCGAAAGCTCCGGCCTCAATGCCCGGGTCGAATGGGATATGGGGGGTGGCACTCAATTCACCTCGGTAACAGATTACAAAACCTATGAGAAGTTGCTGTTCATTGATGTCGATGCAGCACCCATCAACCAGCTAACCAACTATGCCGGCGTGGACGCAACCAGCTTTACCCAGGAATTTCGACTTAATGGAGCGACCGACCGTATGCGCTGGGTAGGCGGCGTCTTCTACCTGTTTATCGACAATGAGTCAGACAACGGCTTGAAAGCCCCTGAAAACAGCATCATTGCCAGTGGCGGCATACCAATCGACATCGGCGTAGTGGCCGAACTCGAAACCAACTCTTACAGTCTGTTTGGTCAGTTTGATTACGACATCTCCGATACCTTGACGTTCACTCTGGGGGCCAGGGTTATCCAGGAGGAGAAGGAATTCGACCTGGGTATTGGCATTTTTCAATCGTTCAGCAACTTTACTGTCAACCAGGGCAATTTTCTCGAAGGTCAGCCCGCTATCGCGTTTGATGACGACACCTCAGACACGCTGTGGGCAGGCAAGATACAGCTCGACTGGCGTCCCAATGATGACTTGTTACTGTACGCGGGTATCAACCGGGGCGTAAAGGCTGGCAGTTTTAACGCGCCGCTGCTGGGCGCCTACTTCGGCTCGGGTGGAGATGCTGCCCTGCCCTACGACGAAGAGGTGCTAACCGCCTACGAGGGAGGTTTCAAGGCCACCCTGGGGGATGGTAACACTCGCCTCAACGGTTCTATATTTTACTACGATTACGCGGACTACCAGGCCTTTCTGTTCGTAGATGTGGGCGGAGTAGTCGTTAACGCCGACGCAGAATCTTTTGGTGCAGAGCTTGAGTTGCAGACCACACCCATTGATGGCCTGGACCTGATTTTCAATGTTGCCTACCTCGATGCGGAAGTGCAGGATGTTCCCCTTCGCAACGGGTCTCCGCTGCCTCCCCGGGATGTTGAGCCCACTTACGCGCCCGGGCTGCAAGCCACAGCCATGGCACGGTATGCCTGGTCCTCACTGGGCGGGATCATGGCCGTACAGGGCGATGTAAGTTACTCCGATAGCTTTTACTATAACTTGCGCAATTTCAGTGCCGACCAATTCGACTCCTATTCCATCGTCAATGCCCTTATCAGTTGGGAGAGCAGTGACGGCAGTTGGACTACAACGCTGGCGGCACGAAACCTGACGGACGACCGGGCAGGCATACAGGGTTTTGATTTAGCAAGCCTGTGTGGCTGTAACGAGGTCTCGTATCGTGCACCACGTTTTTACAGTGTCGGCTTGCGACACAATTTCTAGTTCACTAAAAAACCAGTGACCACTCCCTTACCCCGGCAGGAAACTTCCGGGGTTTTTTGCTTAATAGTAGAGGCAAAACCTGACATTGCACTCCCATCCCGGCCCTACTGTACAAACTGAAATTTTTAGTAGATATATTAAACCGTAATATCACATTATAAAAAAATAGCCGAAAGACCATCCCAAGTATAACGAGGGTAAACAATGGCAACTGCAAAAGAGATCAAGAAGTCCCTGGACGAGGATCCACGCAAGACTTGGCTTTCAATTGAAGATTTCCAGAAATTCAATATCTGGCCTGGCCGCTGTCCTTTGGCAATTTTAACTTCTGCCAGTCCGGTGGCACCCTGTGCGGCGGTGCCTACCACCCTATCAATGGCTTTATCCACTCTCATTTGGTTGCGCCAACGATGCCAAGTACTGCAACTACTGGATAAACAACGGCACCGGGGATGGTTTCTCCTCACACCTGCATGCAGCAGCCCAGGCTAACTGGGTGGCCAAGGCACGAACCGAGCGCAATATGCGTGTGGTGTCAATTGAACCCAGGCTGTCCATCGGCTCCGCCAAGGCTGAGGAGTGGATTCCCATTCGCCCCGCCACCGACCGCCACTTTGCCATGTCGGAGGGATTGATCGCAAGCCTAAAGGACATCAAATGCCTCTCGGCCTGCCCGGACAACCCAAAGCTGGTGCAGGTTCAGCTACATTACCCCGCAGCGGTAAAAATTGGCCGCAAAAACGTGGTGATAAACAGTTCTTGTGGCATCTGTGGGGCCCGGGAAATCCTGCAGGACAATGCCCTTCAGTTGTCCCCCGCCGAGGACAATTTGCGCCTGCAACGGAGGAAATTTGTGCCCCTGATGGAGCAAACTGGCGGTTCCCATGCCACCGCAATATTTGAAGATAGCGGTAAAGTGCTGGCAGTCGCAGAGAATCTTGGGCGCCATAACACCATGGATAAAGCCATCGGCATAGTTTTATTGCAACGTGGCAATGTCAATAGTGGTGGCGTTGTCCTATCCAGTCGCCCCAGCCTGGAGATGGTACTCAAAGCCGTGCGCCCCGCTGCGGTGCCACCCTATGGACCTGGGGCTAATTGAAAGATGAGACAGCAGAAGAGGCAACAGTATCGCTAATTTTACTACGCCTTGAGCGTTTGGGAGGGAGATTCACCGAACCGTTCCTTGTATTCAGTTGAGAACTTGCCCAGTTGTGAGAACCCGCTGGCCAGCGCCAGATCCGTGACATTGCTGCGCGCCGGGTCCGCCTCCTTCAATGCCAAGTGGACATAATCCAGGCGCGTGAGCTTAAGCAGTTTCATCGGCGATACTTCCCGATGACGCTTGAACCCTTCCAGCAAGGTTCTCTCACTCACATTGGCGTGCTCAACGAGATGTTCCAGAGTGATCTCCTGATGATAGCGCTCCTGTATATAGCGTTCTGTCTGGAGAATATAGTGTGGCAATTGCAACAACTGCCTCGATGCCAACTCTTCTGAGTAGTTGTTGGGCTGACAGTGCAGCAGTGCCCACATCAACATCCGTTGGTATTGCCAACCTGCCAATGGGGCCGTGTTAAGTAGTGAACCCGGCTGATCCAGCTCATCGAGAATCCACTGCACCGTACGCAGAAAACTGGCGGCGGCATCCGTTGACAGATCCATCCCCATCTCAAAATC
>SMVA01465104.1_pt1 | contig 24219 bp, 23 predicted proteins | sample 2456451 | NCBI WGS metagenome assembly SMVA01 (sample SAMN11095933, study PRJNA526329) | marine sediment metagenome | biome: Marine sediment; feature: Surficial sediment; material: Deep marine sediment; isolation source: Hadal surficial sediment | place: Pacific Ocean | collected 2014-05 | depth... | reverse complement strand
GGGCTCACGTTACTATGCTTCGTCAGTTAGGAAATATGCCTCAAATTACTGAATAGCTCTGATAAATCCTATGAAATACTTGATTCGAAGGAATTTTCATTTCATAATCCAAAAGATCAAAAATCAGTTCGATTATATTCTGAAATTTACACGTTTGCATATAAAGGAACGTAGCCCTCTATTTTTTATCCTTTTGACCCGAAAGTTCGAGTATATCTTCGAGTTATTTACCCTTGTTAATAAAAAACAGCTGTCAACAACGTATATAAATAATAACGGACAATTGGCTTAATTTTATAATTCCAGAGCATAATAAACAAACAATAAATCTAAAAAATACGTAGCTTTAACACCGCTACTATTCATATACAATATCGTTAGCAGCAAGGCAAAAAATTGTTCTACATCTAAAATTAAAATTGTAGAATAATCAGGGTGCTGTATTACTGAACATAAATATAAACAATATGAGAGTCCCTATGAATAGAACCGGTTTGGTTGGAAGAATTCTTAGATTATTATTAAAATACTTATGGTGGGGTTTTTGCTTAATCAAAAATAATAAAAGAGAAAAGTTGGCAGAGCTAATAAATCATTTATTTATACTTTATGTTTATCCATTTTTATTATTTGATAACCAACAAAAATCAGGATAAGACCTATTAATTCGGTTACAAATAACACGTTTACATGACCCATTCTTGTAAAAGCCCCTCCTATGCCTGGTAATAAACCTCCTATTGCAATGAAAACATTACCTTTAAATCTTGCTTCTTTGTCTAATTGGCGATAATATTTTATGGCTGAATAGATGGCACCACCAACAAGAAAAATAAATGCATATATATTGATTAAAGGTGAAAAATATCGCACCCATTTCCATTCAAAAATTGCTCCTGTTAGCTTATAATCATAACTGTCAGGTATAGAAAGAGGGGTTAGAATTATGCAAAATGATGCCAATACAATTAGTGAAATGAAAAACCAAGATGAACTATTTGCAAATTTTTTATTCATCAATAAGTATACAGACCCCTGAGCAAGTGGAAAACCCCCTAACAAGGCACCCATGATATACCAAAATTTAAGATTTACTTCACTCCAACCAAATAAAACATTTAAACTTTCCGATAATGTTCCAAGACCAAAAGTAAATACTCCTATTGTCCACCATAAAAGATATTTTGTTTTTCTTTTTTGGTAATGTTTATAAATTTCTCTTACAAAGTAAACAGAAAAAAGGGTGGTTAATATAGGTATGTATTCAATACTATTGTTCATTATTATCAATGTAATAATATTTGAAAATTAAATTGTTGAAAAACATAAATCTCCTGGCAAAAGTTTGAAGATTTATGTTCTATTTCTATATATCTAAAATGATGTTACACCTTCATTAGGCTGATATACATAATTAAATGTATAATACCCATCCTCGTCCACAAAAGCATCAGGATTTGCAGGAGCATCTTTATAATAACTCAGGATCTCTATTTTAGCATATTTCCCATCATGAGTTCTAAATACTAATATTCTTCCAGCGATAGGTGAAATAATATGTGTAGGAGGACCCGCATAATTATACCATCCGTTATCACTTCCTGTTGGAATAGCAAAACCGGTAGCAGAATCTTGAATTATCAAGGATGTATCTATAGAAGTCACACTTCCTAAAGTGCCTGTTGCAATATAAGCTCCCGCTTCCCCATTTCTAACAGGTTCGTCAACTCCTCCTGAGGATACTCCTCCATTTACAATAATGGCAGTACCTCTAAAGGCAATATCCCAATCTGTGTCACTGGTTGTAGTTTGTCCTAAAGCAAAATTGAATTTTGTAAATTCACCTGAAACAGGATTGCCCTGCCCTCCCTCTTGTGGTGCATGTAAATTAGAGATTAATTCAGATTCTACAGCTAAAAGTGTTGTACTATCATCGTCATTATTGCAAGAACTAAATCCAATAAAGAGTGTAAGTAATGTTAAAAAATTGATTGTTTTCATAATGATTTATTTATGTATTAAAAATTAATGTTTATTTTTCCGTAGAAAAGTCGGCCGGAAATATTACTAATATTTTGAGCATCTGTGAAATCAAAAATATTATCTACTCCAAGTCCTAACTCATAGTTTTTATATATGGTTTTATTTACAGCCCAATCCCAAATGGTATATCCTTTTACAAACACATCGAAACTGTCTAAATAACTATTCGTATTTGTATCAAACAACCCATATTTACTTCGATAGCTGCCTCGTATGTTCGTATTTAGTTTCCATCTTTCGATAGTATAAAACGTCTTAATGTTTGCCATATGGCGAGATCTGTTAAACAAGCCAAAATAATCGTCTTTATCTAGCTGAAATGAGGGTGAACTAGGTGTTTCCCTGGCATATACCTCACCGTCTTTAAATGCTCTTTCCGCCTCTTTATCTTTAGCAAAAAGTAATTGATACCCCCCCGATAGTTTAAAATAATTATTTGGTTTCCACACGGCATTAAATTCAAATCCCTGAGTATACACATTTGAAATATTATAATAACTAAACACATTCTGCCCATTCGTTTTATTGGCAATTACCCGAGTATCTATAAGGTCTTGAATGTTATTTCTGAAGAGATTGATATCGAGGGTAAGATTTGAAATAGGTTGATAGGTTCCACCAATGTTTAAGCCTATTGAATTTTCGGGATTTAGTACCTTTTCAAATTCTGAAATAGGTACTATAATATTTAATATTTGACCCTCAGCCTCTAGTTCAGGAATTCTAGAAATAACTGTATTATATCCTAACACGGTATAACCAACGGTTGAATTTGTAAAATCAAAATACAGCTGTCTAAAATCAGGTGCTTTAAAACCATAACCCAAAGATCCCTTGACTGAAAGCTTATTATTAAATTCAAATCTAATTGCAGCTTTAGGACTGAACTGAGATTCGTATTCGCTGTGATTATCAAAACGAGCTCCCAGTAAAATATTTATATCTTTTGTTGGATTGGCATCGTATTGCAAATAAGCATAGGGTGAATTAAATTCTGGTTGAGTTGAAAAATCTGTTCTAACAAGAGTTTCATGATTCCAACCCAGACCTCCTATAATAGAATTCTTTTCGTTTGGAATGTAGGTTGCTCTAATTTCAGGTCTGAGTAAAAATTGGTTGAAATCTCCTTCAGAAAAAAGAAAATCATCTGCATCATTCAAATATTCGTCTGCTTTATAACGCGTGGTATAAAACTCAAAATAACTATTCCACTTTTCGTTGTAAGTGTGGTTAAGTTTAAGATTGACATTCCATTCGTTTATTTCACTTTCACCTTCTAAAGTTTCGGAAGCAACATACTTCTGATTTTGAGCATAATATCTACCAGAGATAAAAAGATTCGTGCTTTCTGAAAAGCTATATTTTAGTTTTGTGCTAAAAGTATAATTACTGTAAGGTTCCACAGTTTTTAGATCATCCTCTTTATTTAGATCATAGCCATCACTGCTATTTCTATTAATAAATGAATTAATTGAAAATTTATCATTTCTATACCCTAGGGTCAAACTTACATCTTGAGTGTTATTTCTTCCAACTCTATAGTCTACGTTACCAGTATATCCATATTTTGAATTCTCTGTGATGATATTAATAACTCCTCCAAGAGCCTCACTGCCGTACAAACTTGATGAAGCTCCTTTAACAATTTCGATCTGTTTTATGTTTCCAACTGTTATTCTGCTAATATCTAATGTCCCTGCGGATCGGCCAATTAAAGGTGCACCATCAATTAATATCAAAATATATTGAGAGTCTAATCCTTGCAATTGTATACCCTCTCCTCCTCCAAAATCCGGTACCGTAATTAAACCTGTTTGTTCATTAAGAATATCGCTCAACCGCAATGAGTTTACAGATTTAATTTCTTTACTTGAAACTATTTGAGCTGGCAGGGGTAAAGATGATAGTTGTCTAAGCGTTCGGGTTGCAGTAATAATGACCTCATCTAATTCTTTGACTTCTGTTGAATCGGTTGTTTGTAATTGTGCGTTCCCTGCAAATACAATTAGCACGAATAAACTTAGGACAAAAAGATTCCGCATTTTATTTCATTTTTGAAATCAGGCACAAATGTATAGGGATACCTTTTCTTAAAGTAACGCTGAAAGTTATATTTATATCGCTATTATATTTTTATATAAATTAATAATTATTCCAGTATTAATAGTACATTTGAAGCCTCTATAGATAAATTGTTTTATGATGAAGTATTTTATTGATGAAAATAATAACGTTAAAAAATAATGCTGGAAGAAATTGATATACAAGAAGGGTTTAAGATCGTTAAACTTATTAATACAACATCAAAAATAAGTTCCTACATAAGAGAAGTAGACAATACATTCATACAAATTCATTTTTGTACTAAAAACAGTTCTTCATTATTTTTTAATGAAAGATATTCATTAGATATAAAAGAAAATAATTCTATTTTACTTTACAACCCCAATCAAAATTTACCCATAAATCTAAGTTTACTTCCCGATACAAAGCATTTTATACTTATTGTTTCAATTAAAGTATTTCACTCGTTCTTTTCTCAAGTAGCAGGGTTGATTCCTTTTTTAAATGAAGAAAACAAAGACAAAAAGTATTATTTAGATAAGAAGCTTACCCCTTCTGAGGTTTTAATTCTAAATCAGGTGTTCAATGAACAAATGCACGACTCTCTTCAAATACTTTATTTAAAAGGAAAAATATACGAACTGTTAAGTTTATACTTTAACAAGAATAAAGACAATAAACAGACCTGTCCTTTTTTGGATGATGAAGACAATGTTGAAAAAATAAAAAAAGCCAAACATATTATTATTAATTCCATGGCCGAACCACCTTCACTACAAGAGCTGGCAGACGATATTGTTTTGTCAGTCCCTAAATTAAAAGAGGGGTTCAAACATATTTACGGCGATACTGTTTTTAATTTTTTACTAGATTATAAATTAGAGTATGCTAGAAAGGTAATGCTTTCAAAAAAACATAATATTTCCGAAATTAGTCTACAAATAGGATATAGCACAGCCAGTCATTTTATCAGTGCCTTTAAAAAGAAATACGGCACAACGCCTAAGAAATATATGATGAGCTTATAGTTTATTACTCTCTATTAAATATTTACAACATTTACTTAAGGTCATTAATATCGTCTAAATAATAACAATATTTATGTTGTGTCATTCCAATTTTTGTATAATACGGAATAGCATCAGGAGCCGATAATAAAATCAGTTTAGCTAATGGAGCAGCTAATTTTGTTTGTCGAATCAACTCTTTTCCAATTCCTTTTTTCTGAAATTCTTTAATAACAGCAAGATCTGATAAATAAGTACAAAAGGAAAAATCTGTTAACGAACGTGAAACACCAATTAACTTTCCCTGTTCCCTTGCAGTAATAATAAGATTTCCTTGCTTTACCATGTTTAGAAGCCTTCCTGGTTCATTTACAGGCCTTCTGTCTGCAAGAGTAGATTCAATCAACACCGTTTTAAAATCCTCAACGCTTAAATTGTTCTCAATCTTATATACTATCATAATAATTTTTACTGCTTATTTCTTTTTTATATCACATTAAATCTATCTACTTCAACAACCTGGCCTGTACCGATATCAAGAGGTATATTTGCAATTCTAACTCTAATTAATCGTAGAGTTGGAAAACCTACCCTAGCAGTCATTTTTCTAATTTGCCTAAATTTTCCTTCCGTAACAGTAATAGAGACCCAACTTGTGGGACCGTGTCTATGATCTCTAATTTTTCGCTCTTCAATAGGTAAATCCAATAGCGGAGGTAAACAAAAAGCTTCACAGGGATTAGTGATGTATCTTTGTCCATTAATACCAATATCTACACCCCTTTGAAGTTTTTTTATGGCAGTATCATCTATGATGCCATCTACTTGAACGTAATATTCTTTTTCAACTTTTTTACTTCTTATTTGTTGGCTAACTTTTCCATCTGTGGTTAAAAGTAGTAAGCCTTCTGTATCTTCATCCAAACGACCAATAGCCATAGTCTTTTTATAAAAATGATATAACTCTCCTAATAATTTCTTGCTTTTTTTTCTTTTACCGCTATAAATAAACTGACTTAAATATCCATAGGGTTTATGAAGAATATAGTGATGATGTGAAAAATCTTGTGTCATACTATTTTATCTTTGAAGCTTCTTTACTAATTTACCCACTGTTAGTCCTTGTATTACAATTGAAAAGACAACAACAACATAGGTTATCACTAAAAATAAATCTCGATGCATTTCCTGTGTCAACCCCAAAGCTAAAGCAATAGAAATTCCTCCTCGCAATCCTCCCCAAGTCATGATTAGGTTAGTATTTGGAACAAAATCTAATTTCTTTTTAAACAAATTTACCGGAATTAGTAACGAAAGATATCTACAAACTAAAATAGTGGGAATTGAAATTAATCCGGCTATTAGATATTCCATTTCAAAAGTTAATACTAGTAATTCCATACCAATTAAAACAAATAGAATAGTGTTTAAAAGAATATCTATAAGTTCCCAAAACTTATCTACATAGCTTTCTGTAATTTTAGACATAGCAGTTCCTCTAACAGTATCATTCCCTACAATTAATCCTGCCGTAACCATAGCTAAAGGGGCCGATAAATGAAATTTATGTGCAATCACAGTACCTGCCATTACTGTAGCTAACGTAATGATTACTTCAATATCATAATCGTCAATAGATTTCATGAGTCTATAAGTGATCCAGCCTAAGATTAATCCTAAAACAATACCACCAATAACTTCTTTTCCAAATAATCCAATAATATCCAGGGGAGTTACATTCCCTTCACCCATAACTGCGATCTGGAAAATAGTAAGAAACACAACAACACCCACTCCATCATTAAATAATGATTCTCCAACAATTTTAGTTTCCAGTTTTTTTGGTACACCCGCCTTTTTTAATATTCCTAAAACCGCTATGGGGTCTGTTGGTGATATTAAAGCTCCAAAAAGTAAACAGTAGATAAATTTTATTTCAAAACCTATAAGTTGTAAACCATAAAACATAGCTGTTCCTACTAAAAATGTGGAAACCAAAACCCCTAATGTTGCAAAAACAAATACTGGCCAACGCTGTATCTTTAACTGCTCAAAATTAGTATGTAGTGCTCCGGCAAAAAGTAAAAAACTCAGCATTATATCTAACAAAACCGTTTTAAAATCTATTTGATTTATAATATATTTTTCGGCATCTAAAAGGGTAGAATCAAAATAGCTCAATGCAAAAACACTAAGAGTAAAAAAAATTGTAATTACCATTAAACCAATTGAGTTTGGTAATTTTAGAATACGTACGTTGAGATAGCCAAAAAGGGCAGCTAAAACAACAAGCACTGTAGTAATAAAAAAATAATCCATAATTAATCTTCTTGTTTTGCGAATATATAGTTTAATGTATTATACTCGTTCATAATGCTTCTCTGTTTTTTTATTATTTTCATAATACCGTTCGCTGAAAAATTACTCTTTTGATTATTATTTTAATAAGCTTTTTTATACACAACCTACTTCGTTATATTTACCAATTATGAATTTTTTATCAATAAATTATTATGGCAACTAATAGCTATTATGACCCCTCAGACCTTAGAAAATTTGAAAATATTACTGAGTGGAGCGAAGAACTTGGCACTAAGTTTTTTGATTACTACGGAAAAGTCTTTGAAGAAGGTGCACTTACAGCTCGTGAAAAATCATTGATCGCTTTGGCTGTATCTCATGTTGTAAAATGTCCCTATTGTATAGATTCTTATACAAAAGATGGATTACAACGAGGTATCACCAAAGAAGAAATGATGGAAGCCGTTCATGTAGGAGCCGCTATTGAAAGTGGTTCTACCCTGGTTCATGGAGTTCAAATGATGAACAAATACAACAAATTAAGCATGTAATTAATGCTTATTTAAATCGACTAAAACTTACAAATCAATTCATTTCATGGCCTTACAGTCTCTAAAAAAACGAAATAACGAGTTAGCCGATCCTAATAGACAACTTGAGATATTATCCAAGGGTATTTTTGGAGGTGATGAACTACCTACATTTGCCGAAAAAATAAAGGAAACAAATCATTTTCCTCTGCGTCCAAAAACACTTGAAATTCTTCAAATTAACTTAGGCTATATGTGCAACCAGGTTTGTGAACATTGTCACGTAGATGCAGGACCCGATCGTAAAGAAATAATGACTCAAGATACTATGAAGTTATGTCTTGAGGTTATAAAAAATACAAGTGCTCATACTTTAGACTTAACAGGAGGAGCCCCGGAGATGAATCCAAATTTTCGTTGGTTTGTAAAAGAAGCCTCTAAGTTGGGTATAAAGGATTTTATAGTTCGATCTAATCTTACTATTATTAGAGCCAATAAAAAGTATTATGATCTGCCTCAATTTTTTAAAAAATACAACATCCATGTTGTGAGTTCTTTGCCACATTGGACTCGTGGAAAAACAGATAAACAACGCGGTGAGGGAGTTTTTGACAAATCTATTAAAGCCCTACAGGAGCTTAATGCTGTTGGTTACGGAATGCCGGATAGTAAATTTCGTCTCGATTTGGTATATAATCCAAGCGGTGCCTTTTTGCCGGGAGACCAAGTAAGCATGGAAAAAGAGTTTAAAAAGGCATTATTAGAAGATTTTGATATTCATTTTCACAACCTATTTACTATTACTAATCTTCCTATTTCAAGATTTTTGGATTACTTAATTGCTTCTGAGAATTACGAAGATTATATGTACCAATTAGTAGATGCTTACAATCCAGCTGCAGTTGAAAATGTAATGTGTACAAATACTATTTCAATAAGTTGGGATGGGTGGCTTTATGATTGCGATTTTAATCAAATGTTAGGTTTAAAGGTTAAAAGCAACGTAAAACATATTTCGGAATACAATGAAGACCTATTAATGGATCGGGACATAATTATATCTCAGCATTGTTATGGTTGTACTGCTGGTGCAGGTAGTAGTTGCCAAGGAACTGTTGCATAAATGAAGTTTTCCAAAACATATTTCTGTTGTATTCTTTTGTTTTAAATTGCACAAAAATCCTTCAGAATTAATATATGAATAACAACCTACTAATTATCTTTACTCGGAATCCTGAATTAGGTAAGGTAAAAACTCGCTTGGCTGTAAGTGTTGGAGACTCTTCAGCACTTGAAATTTATAAATTTTTACTTGATCATACTGTTTCTATAACAAAAAAATTAAATGTAAACAAACAAGTACATTACTCTGCTAAAGTAAGAAATAATGACCTCTGGGATGAATCAGTTTATACAAAAAAACTTCAATCTGGTGAGGATTTAGGCATAAAAATGAATTATGCTTTTCAACAAGGATTTGAGGATGGATTTAATAATATTATTATTATAGGAAGCGATATGTACGATATGTCGCAACAAGATTTAGAGGAAGCTTTTTTAGCTTTACAAAATCATGATTATGTGATAGGTCCCGCAAAGGATGGTGGTTATTATCTAATAGGAATGAAAAAATTTAACCCTACATTGTTTCGAAACAAGAATTGGGGGACAAATACTGTTTTAAAGGATACCTTAAAAAATTTAAAAAATGAATCCTTAAAAATATTACCCCAACTTAATGATGTTGATTATTATTTGGACATTAAGGAAATTGATGTTTTTCAACAATTCTTAAAAAACACAAAAGAAGAAACCAGCTAATGATAAAACACATTCAGGAATCTGCAGAGTATTTGAAGCAAAGGGGTTTTGAGGCTCCCGAAATAGGTATTATACTTGGAACTGGATTAGGTCAATTCTTAGATAAAGTAAAAATAAAAGCAGAAGTAAGTTATGATCATATACCTAATTTTCCTACGGCTACCGTAGAGTTCCATAAAGGAAAACTTTTATTTGGCACTCTTGCCGGAAAAAAAGTAATCGTTATGCAAGGACGCTTCCATTTATATGAAGGTTATACATTGTATGAAGTGACATTCCCCATACGGGTAATGCATCAACTAGGTATTTCAAAATTATTGGTGAGTAATGCATCCGGTGCAATTAATAAAAGTTTTAAAAAAGGGGATATAATGCTTATTGATGATCATATTAATCTTCAAAATGGTTCCCCTTTAGCTTTTAAAGGAGTGGAACACCTGGGAGAACGATTTGTAGATATGAGTTCACCTTATGATAAAGAAATGAATGAAAAGATTGAAAATATTGCTAAAGAATTCAATATTAAAATTCATAAAGGAGTATATGTTAGTGTGGTAGGTCCGGAACTGGAAACAAAAGCCGAATACAAATATTTAAACATTATAGGTGCCGATGCTGTAGGGATGAGTACTGTTCCTGAGGTTATTGTTGCAAATCATTTAAACATAAGTGTTTCAGCTTTGTCAGTTTTAACGGATGAATGCGACCCAGATAAATTACAACCTCTGAATATCAAAGAAATTATAGGGATTGCCGAAAAAGCCGAACCTGATATGATAATATTATTTACTGAACTGATTAAAAAATTATGAGCTATTTAAAAACTACACACGATTTATATAAAGAAGCAGCACTCACACCAGATGTAGGGCTTTGTTGTACAACCAATCCCATTTGGGAATTACCCGGATTAAAAATCCCAAAAATCATGCAAGAAATGAATTATGGCTGTGGGAGTACTGTAAATGCAAGAGATCTGACCAATAACCCAAAAATTTTATACGTTGGCGTTGGTGGCGGAATGGAATTGCTCCAATTCTCTTATTTTTCAAGACAAAAAGATGGTGTTGTAGGTGTTGACGTTGTAGATGAAATGTTAGAAGCTTCCAGAAAAAACTTTATTGAAGCCGAAGATATAAATCCCTGGTTTAAAAATGAATTTGTGGATCTAAAAAAAGGAGATGCCCTTCATCTTCCGGTCGATAACAATTCAATAGATGTTGCTGCTCAAAATTGCCTATTCAATATATTTAAGGAAAAAGACTTGAAACGTGCTATCGAGGAAATGTATCGAGTATTAAAGCCTAATGGTAAATTAGTCATGAGCGATCCTATATGCGAACAAACTATGAACGATATTTTACGAAACGATGAACAATTACGTGCTTTGTGCTTAAGTGGCAGTATACCTATAAAGGAATATATAAAAACCCTTACCGATGTAGGTTTCGGAACCATTGAAGTAAGAGCGCGTAAACCCTATCGTATCCTTGATCCAAAAAATTATCCCACCGATGAGTTAATCTACATAGAAAGTATTGAAATAGCTGCTATTAAAGACCCAATGCCCGAAGACGGCCCCTGTGTTTTTACAGGAAAAGCCGCTATATATTATGGAGATGAAGACTATTTTGATGACAAAGCAGGCCATATCTTATTAAAGAACCAACCCTTAGCTATATGTGATAAAACTGCAGATGTAATTGCTTCATTGAATAGAAATGACATATTTATCAGTAAGTCAACCTTCCATTATGATGGAGGAGGTTGTTGTTAGTTTTTAATAATTATATTCATTTTTTTAATACTATAGGGTTTGTAATGTTATATTGATAAAATAGACTTATCAAAGAATTAAAGTAAACAATGCGAAAAATAACGATTGCACTACAGATTGTATTTGTTGTTGTTGCACTTCAAGGTTGCAATTTTATTTCTGCTGCTGGATTTAGTAGCCAAGGACAACCTATAAAAGAAGTACAAGGAGATTTAACTTTCACCGAGGTCGATCCTACTTTAAAAGTCGATCATAGTGCCTGGACAACTTTATTGCAAAAATATGTAGACAAAGATGGTTTAATAAGTTATAAAGGATTTTTAAATGATCGTGATGCTTTAAACAGATACCTGCAACACCTTGCATCTAACCCTCCTAAGGATAATTGGAATGTACCGGAATTACTGGCTTATTACATCAATCTTTATAATGCCCATACTGTAAACTTAATCCTTGACAACTACCCTGTTAATAGTATTAAAGATATTAGTGGCCCCTGGACACGTTCAATTGTGATCATTGGAGATAAAAATCTTTCCCTGGGAAGTGTAGAAAACGGCATATTACGTAAAATGAACGAACCTCGAATTCACTTCGCTATCAATTGTGCTTCTTTATCCTGTCCAAATTTGTTAAATGAAGCTTTTATTACATCAAAAATAAATGAACAATTGGAAAGAGTGTCATTTAACTTTATAAATAGTGATAAAAATGAAATTTCATCAAATAATCCAAAGCTCTCTAAAATTTTTAAATGGTATAAAAAAGATTTTAAAGTAAATGGAGAAAAAGATCTTATTGGATTTATTAATAAGTATAGCAAAATTAAGATTAAATCGGATGCCTCTCTAGATTACAAAGAGTATAATTGGAACCTTAATGAGAAGTGAGTATTCATGAATTTTCAAAATCCTTCACATTTGAAATTTGATATTTTAAAAAATTTATTTTGTAAGTTTAGGTTATGATAAGTATTGTAATTCCCGTTTTAAATGAAGCCTCAACCATAGTAAGACTACTTAGCTATCTTTTAAAAAATTCTTCTGAAAAAAACATTTCTGAAATCATTGTTGTTGATGGTGGAAGCACAGACACTACAAAGGATCTTGTAACTCAATTTTCAGAAAAAAATAAGACAGTTTATCTTTTCTCTTCAAAAAAAGGTAGAGCTGTACAAATGAATATCGGTGCTCGTAACTCATTTGGGAATATTCTTTATTTCCTTCATGCTGATACTTTTCCACCTAAAAATTTTGACGAGCTAATTATCAATGAGGTTAATAAAGGCAACAAAGCGGGTTGTTTTAGGATGAAATTTGACAGTCATCATCCGGTTTTAAAAGTATCGCAATGGTTTACACGTTTTAATTTTAAATTATGCAGAGGCGGTGACCAATCATTATATGTAACTAAAGAGATTTTTAATACCTTAAATGGTTATAACCAAAAATATATTGTTTATGAAGATTGTGAATTTATAAATCGCATATATAACAAATACAGTTTCAAGGTTATAGATAATTATGTAACTACTTCGGCTAGAAAATATTCCGCCAACGGTACTTTGAAATTGCAATATCACTTTGCATTGATTCATTTAAAAAATATTTTTGGGGTTTCGGCTGAAAATCTACAAACCTACTACACAAAAAATATTAAATAAAAAATTTATTTTAAATTCTTATAGTATTCCCGAATAATACCTTCCACAGGTTTATTTTGAGGAGTAAATCTAGAATTTTCGACACCACCTGCTTCATTATGATTCAAATACCATTTCCAGAGATACCCTCCTGCAAACCAGTCTTCATTCCATATTTCATCAAATAATGCTTTAGTAGCATTGGACTGTGCTTCTAAATTTACAGTATTTATACTTCGGTCACTTTTCCAGGGTTCCTTTCCGGTAAAACTTACGCTTCTATATCCAAATTCTGTAAACAATATTTTTTTGTTGGTAGAATTCGAAAGAGTTTGCATCTCATCTTTCCAGGGTTTCCAACCCAGACGTGATTCTTCGATCGTTGGAGTTTCACTTTCAGAAACAGGAAAATAGGCATCTACACCTATATAATCTAGATCGTTCCAAAAAGGGACACGTTTGTATTCGTCCCAATTGGCTGCATAGGTGAGTTTTCCAATATAAACGGCTTTAATTTCATCGATTAGGTTATGCCAATATTCGGTACGGTTCACTATAAATAACTCTAACTCCGTACCGATGCAAAACAGCTTGCATTCTGTTTCCTGGGCGAGTTTAGCAAAATCTAAAATGAAGTTCCGATAAGAATCTTCCAAGATTCTCCACTCCTCTTCCGAATTCATTTTTAATAATCCGGTAAATTCTCCGTGCCAAATCCAAATTTGCGGTTTCAACATTACCTGGATTTTATTTTTATGAAACATCTCAATATACTGTTTTGCCCCTTCTGTGGTTTCTCCGAACCATTGTCTTTTTGTATTGTAGATTATCTCAGGATAATTAAGGTCTCTTATAAAACCAAAAGGCATTACGGAAGCATAATTTGCGTTTAATTTTAGAACTGGATCTACAAACTTCTGTTCAACAGCCTGCCGAGATGCCACAAAACTTATTCCATTTATTTTAGTTTCTCTCTGGGCACAACTCGTTAAAAAAGTAAGGCCTAAAAATATTAATGTAAAAAGTATCTTGATTTTCAAAGTAACTATTTAATAATAACTCTCAAAATACAATTTATTTTTAAGCAGCTTTCGACCCTTAACAAAATTCTTAGGTATGTTGTATTTTGTTATCTGTTGAATTTATATTTTGTTTCACAAATAAGATGATTAATTTATTAAAGATTATGCCGAATATCTTTGAAGAGCCCAACAACCTGTGAAAATATTTATATCCATTAATAATTGTAATACTTTTTTAAGTTCTTACCTTTAATGACGACATAATTCACAATACAATTAATTTTTATGGAACATATTGTTATAATTGGTAATGGTATATCGGGAGTAACGGCTGCACGTCATATTCGCAAACTTTCAGACAAAAAGATCACTATTATATCTGCTGAGACAAAATATTTTTTTTCTCGAACTGCATTGATGTATGTGTATATGGGCCATATGAAATTTGAACACACAAAACCATATGAAGACTGGTTTTGGAAGAAAAACAGAATTGATCTGAAAAGTGGATTTGTAAAAACCATCAATCATGATTCTAAAGAACTTGTTTTTTCTACCGGAGAAAAAATGAGTTATGATACATTGATACTGGCTGTTGGCTCTCAACCAAATAAGTTTGGTTGGCCGGGTCAAGATCTGGATGGTGTTCAAGGCTTGTACTTCAAACAAGATTTAGATAAATTAGAGCTATATGCTCCTAATAATAAGATTTGTAAACGCGCGGTCATTGTAGGTGGTGGTCTTATTGGTATAGAATTAGCCGAGATGTTACGCACTAGAGATATCCCGGTAACATTTTTAATTCGTGAAGATAGTTTTTGGGATATTGTTCTTCCTGAAGGCGAAAGCAATATGATAAACAGACATATAAAAAACCACCATATAGATTTAAAACTAGGATCAAATTTAAAAGAAATACTATCTGATGAAAACGGAAAAGTTAAAGCAGTTGTTGTTGCTGATACAGGAGAAATAATACCCTGTGATTTAGTAGGTCTAACCGCTGGAGTTTCCCCCAACATATCTTTTCTGAAAGACTCAGGAATAGAATTAGGAATAGGTATAAAAGTAAATCGTTTCCTCGAAACAAATATTAAAGATGTGTATGCTATTGGTGATTGCGCCGAACAGCAGGAACCTGCCGGAAATCATAGGCCTATTGAAGCTGTCTGGTACACCGGGCGTATGATGGGAGAAACCATTGCTCAAACTATTTGCGGAAACCGTATCGAATACAAGCCAGGTCATTGGTATAATTCTGCTAAGTTTTTGGATATAGAATACCAAACCTATGGTTGGGTGCATGGTAATATAGGTCGTCCAGATTATGAAGCCCACTTTCATTGGAAACATCAAGACGATACAAAATGTATAACCATTGCATATCATAAAGACACCCGTGAATTTTTAGGTATAAACAATTTTGGGGTACGGATGCGGCATGAAGTTTTTGATCGTTGGCTTACTGAAAAACGTAGTGTTGATTATGTTATCGATCATTTATCTGAAGCAAATTTTGATCCTGAATTTTATAAAAAACACGAAAGTGAAATTCGTTATGCTTTTAATAATCAAACAATAACTGTTTAAAATCATGAGTACTGTACAACGAAATATGAGTTTAACCGGGCAAGCTCCCGTAGCTCTATCGAATTCACAAAAAACAGCTACCGTAGTTGGAATAGCAGGTCTAATTATAATTTTATTGGCAGGCTTCAATATTGATTTTCCATATAAAGGAATATGGTTAACAAGTGCCCTTTTAGCAATAACAATTTCTATTATTTGGTTTGCTAAAGAATCGTATAGTAATAAATTAGAAGGAATAAGAAATGAAGGAGTTTGGTTCAAATCAATTTCAAATCGAGGCTACATTGGTTGGATTACGGGAATTGCCTTGACTGGCTTTTACATAATATTATATTTTTATGCAGAATATTTGGGACTAAATACCAAGGGTGAAAATACGGGTGTTATATCTTTTTTCGATCCACTAAGCAAATTATTAAGTGGTAATCCGGCCAGCCAGTGGTTTGTTTATGGAACACTTTATACCATAGCAATTTTTGCATTTGGAATAAAATTTATATGGAAATATCGCAACAACAGATATGAGGTAATACGAACCTTTAGTGTTATGTTCTTCCAAACTGGTTTTGCTTTTATCATTCCCGAGTTAATGGCCCGATTAAACAATGATTCCTTTAATCTACCTTATTACGATCTTAAAAATATTTGGCCCCTTAACTTTTCTAATTTTGAGCAATATCGTGTTGATGATTTTATTTCGGCTGGTGACATAGGATTGGCTTTGTTACTCTTTGGTGTAATTACCATTTTTATCATTACCCCGATACTAACATATAAATTTGGGAAACGATGGTATTGTTCTTGGGTTTGTGGCTGTGGAGGATTGGCGGAAACTGCAGGAGATTCGTTTCGTCAGCTTTCAGACAAAAGTTTGAACGCTTGGAAATTAGAGCGATGGTTAGTACACTCTGTTTTAGTTTTTGTAATTATCATGACCACAGCAGTAATTTATACTTATTTAGGGTATGACCCCTCCAAATATTGGTTGACAAAAGGTGTGTTTTTATCGGGAGTTGCTTCTTTATTAACGCTGGTTTTCGCGGGTATTTGGTTTTTTAAACGGGAGGAGTTGAAGAAAGATGCTCGCTACGGTGCAATAGGATATTTGATAATAATTTTAGTATTTATAGGCTTGCATTTCAGTACGGGAAACAACATATTTATATTTGAAGCCGAAACACTTCGGAAAAGTTACGGATTCTTTATTGGTGCTATATTCTCAGGAGTAGTAGGTACAGGGTTCTATCCTATTTTCGGAAATCGGGTTTGGTGTCGTTTTGGATGTCCAATGGCAGCTATTTTAGGAATCCAACAACGATTGTTTTCTAAATTCAGAATTACCACCAATGGTGGGCAATGCATTTCTTGTGGAAATTGTTCCACATACTGCGAAATGGGAATCGATGTGCGTGCCTATGCTCAAAAAGGTGAAAATATTGTTCGCGCAAGTTGTGTCGGCTGTGGAATCTGCTCGGCTGTTTGTCCCCGGGGTGTATTAAAACTCGAAAATGGACCTCTTGAAAATAGAATAGACAGCAACGAAATTCTATTGGGTAATGATATAGACTTGATGGAATTTGTAAATAATAAATGAGTAACCCGACTATATACGTTATTATTCCGGTTTATAATGAAGAAGCATCAATCGCAAATGTTATTGGTGATATACCTGAAATTGTTTCTGAAATAATTGTAGTTAACAATAACTCTACAGATGAAACGGCTTCAATAGCTGAAAACAATGGTGCTACCGTTTTATCTGAAAAAAATAAAGGATACGGTAATGCTTGCCTTACGGGGTTAGGCTATATTTCAGAAAAACAACAACGTCCGGATATTATCGTTTTTTTAGATGGAGATTATAGTGATTATCCCGAAGAACTCACTAAAATAATATCCCCTATTATTGAAGATAATATAGATTTTGTGTTAGGTGCCAGAACTGCCAAATTAAGGCAAAAAGGGGCGATGACTATCCCGCAAATTTTCGGAAATTGGTTAGCAACAAGTTTAATGCGTCTCTTTTTTGGTTCAAAATTTACAGACTTAGGCCCTTTTAGAGCAATTAAATATGCGAAACTATTAGAACTCCATATGGAAGATAAAACTTACGGATGGACCGTAGAGATGCAATTAAAGGTTATTAAGAAAAAATATTCCTACGTTGAAGTGCCTGTAAATTATAGAAAAAGAATAGGCGTTTCAAAAGTTTCAGGAACTGCAAAAGGCGTTATCTTTGCCGGTGTTAAAATATTAGGTTGGATTATTAAATATTCATTTAAATAATGATACTTGAATTTATTGTCATAGTAATTTACTCTATTGCATTATTATTTATTTTCATATATGCTTTGGGGCATTTAAATCTCCTTTTTAATTATTTAAATGCTAGAAAAAATAAGGATACTTGTGAGAAATTTGACTTGTTTAATCCCAAAGAGACACCTTTTGTAACTGTTCAACTTCCTGTTTACAATGAGTTATATGTAATTAAGCGATTACTAAACAACATTGCTAAATTAGAGTATCCAAAAGATAAACTTGAAATACAAGTACTTGATGATTCTACAGACGAATCCTTTCCTATGACTGCTAAGCAAATTCAGGAATTACAAACAAATGGATTGGACATAAAGCATATAACACGTGACAATCGTGAGGGTTTTAAGGCAGGGGCATTAAAAGAAGGATTAAAAATAGCAAAAGGAGAATATATTGCCATATTCGATGCAGATTTTCTTCCCAAGAAAAGTTGGTTACAGGACACAATTCCCTACTTTAAAAACCCAGAAATTGGTGTTGTACAAACACGATGGGGCCACCTTAACCGAGATTATTCCTTACTTACACGTGTGCAAGCTTTTGCCTTGGATATTCACTTTACGTTGGAACAAGTGGGTAGAAATAACAAAGGGCATTTTATAAATTTTAACGGTACTGCAGGTGTCTGGCGAAAGGAATGTATAATAGATGCAGGGAATTGGGAAAACGACACCCTAACAGAAGATCTTGATTTGAGTTACAGAGCACAGTTAAAAAACTGGAAATTTAAATATTTAGAAGAAGTGGAAACTCCTGCAGAACTACCTGTAGTAATTAGTGCTTCAAGAACACAGCAATTTAGGTGGAATAAAGGAGGTGCTGAAAATTTCAAGAAAATGAAGTGGCGTGTTTTAAAAAATAAACAAACTTCTTTTAAAACTAAAGTCCACGGTATTCTTCATTTGCTTAATAGTACTATGTTTTTAAATATTCTTATCGTAGCTGTTTTAAGCATTCCAATGCTGTACATAAAAAACGAGTATGCACATTTAAAGATTTATTTTATAGTATTGAGCTTTTTCATAATAAGTACACTAATATTTTTTATCTGTTATTGGTTTACCTACAAAAAAATCTATGGTAGTGGATTTGTACAATTTTTAGAATATACGGGTATGTTTTTCACCTTTTTCTCTATTGCTATGGGGTTTTCACTACACAATTCTATAGCTGTTCTGGAAGGACATTTAGGAAAGAAAAGCGAATTTATACGTACTCCAAAGTTTAATATAAAATCAGTTAATGATAGTTGGAAAGAAAATAAATATTTATCAAAAAAAACGCCAGCTTATGTCATCATTGAAGGATTATTAATGCTGTATTTTGCTTTTGGAATGTATAGTGCTTTTATTGTGGGCGACCAAGGAGGTGACTTTGGACTTTTTCCATTTCACCTGATGCTTTTTATTGGATTTGGTTATGTGTTTTTTAATTCGATTAGAACAAAAATATTTATATAATTATAACCACATTCGATTTGTGTATATGCTTTTAACCGAAACAGAAGTACCTTAGCAACATAGTGGTTTAGAAATAAATTAAATATTAATCATTCTAAAACAACTTTGGTTACACATTGAAGAATTATACGTATATATTGGATTCTTTTTTTATTGATTTGTATCAAATTGACCCTTAGTATATTTGTCTATGATAAATTCTGCATTCGACAAGATATTAATTATCATATTTTTATTATTATCATTTTTTTGTTATTGCCAAGAGAAATCAGACCTGGTTAATTCAACAATTTTTTTTGAAAATCAATTTGTAGTTTACCATGATAATGACTTCTTTAGTTCTACCGATCGTTATTATACAACAGGTAATTTTATTGGTTATCGACATAATTTGAGTAAAGGTATTGAGGATGGGACCAGACAGCAACTTAGTTACTTTATCGAGCATCAAATATATACACCCACAAATAAAATTTCTTCAAATTTTAAAGATTTTGACAGACCTTATGCAGGTTTTTTAGGATTCAGTACCAGATGGTCAATTGCAAGTAAAGATCAATTATTTAAAGTAAAATTCCTATTTGGTTTTACCGGGCCAGTTTCAGGGGGTTCTGGTTTTCAAAAATTTTTTCACGGTACAGGTGGAATTGGCACCATTCCAAAATGGGTAGACCAGATTGAAAACAGTATGCATTTAAATTTATACCTGAACTATTTTAAGGAATGGACACTGCCTATAACCCCACTCGATGTTCACTTGGCTTTAGGAACCAATTTTGCATTCGGGTCCAAGGATATATTTTCGGATTTACAATTGGCAACGCATATCGGTAAAAAAAACCCATTACTTTCGAGCATGGCCTATGATCAATTTGGAGTCATAAAAACAGAATATTTTTTAACACTAATGGTCAGTTATCGTTATATTTTTCATGATGCCACATTCCAGGGGAATAGATTTGGAGATAGTTCACCTTTTATTATAAAACCAACCAACAAAGTAACCGATTTAACGATTGGATTCAATTATCGTTTTGGACGTAACGATATAAAAATATTCACTATTTATACCTCCTCTAAGGCTATAAGTAATGAACCTCATGTCTTTAATAGATTATACTATGCGAGAAGTTTTTAATTCCCTTATAAATGTTAAAACTCTACGTCAAACTCTAATATTTCTCCATTTCTGTCTATCATTACAATGGTATTTTGGCCTTTTTCAAACTTAGACAACGCTTTCATATAGCTCATCATATCGATGATTTCGTGTTCGCCCATCTTTACAACAACATCTCCTTTTTCCATACCGGCTTTTTGTGCCGGTCTATCTTCACTTACTCCATCAATTCGCATACCTTCACCACTAAATAGATAATCTGGTACTACACCTAAAGTTACTTTAAATTTGGGTACCTCATCACTTTCGTTTTTGGTTTTCCTGAATTTCAGTTTAGGACCATCATCCAAATCGGTTATAACGGCTAAAATATATTGGGTTATATCTTCCATCCCTTCAAAATTCAATTTTTCAATATCATCACCGGGCTTGTGATAATCTTCGTGCTGACCCGTAAAAAAATGAAGCACTGGTAGATCCATTAAATAGAAAGAAGTATGGTCGCTAGGTCCTACCCCCGATTCTTTTTCAGTGATGCTAAAATCTGTTTTGTTTGAAAAAAGTGTTTGGCTAAATATAGGTGATGTACCCACTCCAAATACGGCTAATACTTTTTCTTCATTAAGTCGGCCAACCATATCCATATTAATCATATAATTAATGTTTTCAAGATTAATAGTTGGATTTTTTACAAAATAATTTGATCCTAACAATCCTAATTCTTCCCCCGAAAATGAAATAAAGAGATAATTGTTATGTGTGTTTTTGTTCTGTAGCTCTTTAACAAGGTTTAACATAACTGCAACACCACTGGCATTGTCATCCGCTCCATTATGTATAGCTTTGGTTTCTCCCCTGTACAATGATCCTTCACCGCCCATGCCCAAATGGTCGTAGTGAGCACCAATAACAATAGTTGTTCCAGCATTGTTATCCATAAAACCAATCACATTGGTTCCTGTAATGGTGCCATCTTCACTCTTATTTACAAATTTAACCTCTCGGTGTGGATCGGACTTATCTGCAAATGAGAATTCTTGAAAATACCCATTAGTACCCTTAGGATCCAATCCTAGATCTTTAAATCTTTTTGCCAGATATTCTGCTGCCATTTGTTCATAAGAAGTCCCTGTTCTTCGGCCTCGTAAACTATCTGATGCCAATATTTTAACATCATCTTTCATTGAAATATCAATGGTTTTCTCTTCTTTACAAGAAAAGAACAATATTACAATCACAAGAATATTAATTACTTTCATCGGTATTTTTATTATGATTTTCGATATAAATAATTAATGATAATTATTTACACACATCTTATATTGATTATTTTTGCTCAAAATTACTTTAATAAATGAAATGCATTCCAATAATACTAATATTTTTATTTGTTGTTTCCTGTAATGAAATGAAAACAGATACCAAAATTGTTGAAAATAGTTCCTCTGCTATAACTATTAAAACAAAAAATGATTCTCTTATATTTTCAGAAGAAAGGCATTTCAAATCGATAAGACAAGTAACATTTGGTGGTGATAACGCTGAAGCTTATTGGAGTTTTGACGATAAACAACTCATTTTTCAATCTAATTATAAAGGTTGGGGACTTGAATGTGACCAGATGTTTTTAATGAATGCAGATGAAATATTTAACGATAGTAAACCCCTTATGATAAGCACGGGAAAAGGACGCACTACTTGTGCCTATTTTCTTCCTGATAATAAACATATAATATATGCATCGACACATTTAGTAGATGAAAAATGTCCCGAAGTACCTCTTCGTAAAAACGGAAAATACGTGTGGCCAGTGTATGATTCTTTCGATATTTTTGTAGCAGATCTTGAAGGGAACATTACCGCACAATTAACAGATGAACCTGGATATGATGCCGAAGCAACTGTTTCACCTAAAGGTGATAAAATAGTTTTTACATCAACAAGAAGTGGAGATCTTGAACTATATACCATGAACCTTGACGGGAGTAACGTAAAGCAAATTACAAATGAATTAGGTTACGATGGCGGTGCTTTCTTTTCTCCTGACGGCACTAAACTAATCTTTCGATCTTCTCGCCCAAAAACTGAGGAAGAAATAACCGAGTATAAAGAACTCTTAGCAAAAGGCCTGGTACAGCCAACAGAAATGGAGCTTTATATCTGTAATGCCGATGGTAGTGATTTACGTCAACTTACCCATTTAGGCAATGCCAATTGGAGTCCGGTTTTTCTGCCCTCAGGGGAAAAAATATTATTCTCATCAAATTTTGAAGCTGAGCGTGGGTTTCCTTTCAATCTGTATATGATCGATCTTAATGGGAAAAATTTAGAACGCGTCACTCATAGTGAAACTTTTGATGCTTTCCCGGTTTTCTCAAACGATGGAAAATATTTAGTGTTCTCTTCTAATCGTAATAATGGTGGAAACCACGACACCAACCTATTTATAGTAGAGTGGCAAGATTAATTCCTGAGCAGATAGGAATCTCATTATCTATTGCTATTTTTATTGTTAATTAGTATTTCTTTTTTTAAGATTTAGAATACCTCTATAAACAAAAGGATAGTAACCTATAATGAAATTTATAAAACACAACCGAATCCTTCTATTGATAACAGTTATAAGTATAGGGTTATATGTTAGTTTTGCTTATGATTTAGTCCGGAGTGATTTTGTAAAACTTTTTTCGCTTTATACCGGATTATTTTTTCTAACGTATAAAATCCTTCAAATCTCCAAGCAAAACTTTTTGTTATTGGCAGGATTAGGAATTCTATTCCGGCTAATTTTTATTGGGGTTTTACCCAATTTATCACAAGATTTTTATAGGTTTTTGTGGGATGGAAGTTTGGTATTACAAGGTATTAATCCTTATCTCATTACCCCTGAAACTTATATAGAATCAGGAATAAATATAATTCCAAATACACGAATTTTGTTTGAGGGAATGGGAGCTCTTAATGGGAGTCATTTTAGTAATTACCCTCCTGTAAACCAGCTTTGTTTTACAATTGCTGTTCTTTTTGCGGGAAAAAGTATTATTGGTTCTACCGTTGCATTAAGTATTATTATTATTTTGGCAGATATAGGAATTCTTTATTTTGGAAGAAAACTTTTGAAGGGATTAGGAATAGATCCTAACAACATCTATTGGTATTTTCTCAACCCATTTATTATAATTGAACTAACCGGAAATCTTCATTTTGAGGCTGTGATGCTCTTCTTTCTGGTCTGGTCCTTTTATCTACTCCATAAGGGAAAGTGGTATTGGGCTGCGGTACTGCTAGGGATTTCGGTTTCGGTTAAATTGTTGCCTCTACTGTTTCTTCCTTTATTGTATCAGTGGTTTGTTAAAAAAGAAGTATTGGGTAGAGGAATTCTGAAGCTGAGCATATTTTATCTAGTTGTTCTAGCTACCTTTTTACTCAGTTTTGCTCCTTTTTATTCTTCAGGGATCGTTTTAAATTTTTTAAAAACCATAGGTCTTTGGTTTCAAGACTTTGAGTTTAATGCAAGTAT
>SMVA01108563.1_pt1 | contig 24241 bp, 23 predicted proteins | sample 2456451 | NCBI WGS metagenome assembly SMVA01 (sample SAMN11095933, study PRJNA526329) | marine sediment metagenome | biome: Marine sediment; feature: Surficial sediment; material: Deep marine sediment; isolation source: Hadal surficial sediment | place: Pacific Ocean | collected 2014-05 | depth... | reverse complement strand
TTGCGCAAACCGCATCTCGGAGAGGTGGCTGAGTGGCTGAAAGCGCTCCCCTGCTAAGGGAGTAAGGGTTAAAAGCCCTTCGAGGGTTCGAATCCCTCCCTCTCCGCCACGTACTAAGTATAACTAATTGATATTTATAATAATTATGGAACACAGGATCTCTTTACCCCACAAAACAACCCACATTATTTACTGGCTTCTTTCGCAGCAATGAGCCGCAGGCTGGTGCCCTGTGGACCATTTATCCTGATGTTATGGTCGAGAACTGTCTGGAGACGACGCTGCAGATCCCAGACGCCGTAATTCAAGATTCCGGCATCCGGATCTGCTCTTTGGCCCACCTGTAGCTGTGCGATCAGGATCTGTGATGGACGAATTCGGTCACTGGGCAAGAGAATTGCAATCTGCATTTCTCAAAAGAGTCTCATCGTTTTCTGACACAGAAAATCGAAATTCAGGCGCTAGGGGCGAATGCCATTTGGTACCATACCCCTCGCTCTGGACACGCCATTTTTTTTATTTTTTGAACTTCCCAGTAGCCTTTTACAAGCCCGGAAGAGCACTTTGGCTTCGAACCAGGTGCTCGGGATGAGAGGATTCGAACCTCCGGCCCCTGCCGGACGTAAGCGCAACGCAAGCTGTAAGTAATTATTCTAATTGAATTGACGGGAGCCGCCCCTGACTCTAAGTGCTAGTTGAAGCTAGTTCGAGCTAACTGGTGTGCGTCAAATTTGCGCCAGTCCGTGATTGCGTGTTTTTAGTGTCCTCGAATGTCTGGTTGCGGCCTAAACTAAACGGACATAAACGCTTCTACGCGTGAAGAGCTCGAAGGATTCAAGGATCAATCTAGCCTGAAGCGTCGAGATACTTCCGGATCACAATCGTATCGAAACATCTCAAGGTCTGGTGTGTAGGTCCACTCCAAAGCCCCGGTGAATGGTTCCGCTAGGTATTCAGGATCCTCTAGGAAGATATCGATCAGGAGCCGAGTTCCGTCTTCGCTTAACTTGTACCTCTCTATCACGTGTTTCTGGGCACCTGAAGGGACACCGTTACCGTTCCCTGTTCGATGGTTGGCAAATCCCACGGTATCGACCACGAGTACTGCATCCTCCCACCAGCCAATGGAGTGCCCCTGGCTGGTACGCTCGCCATTCTCAGGATGCCCGCGCCCGTCCATGAAAACCGTTCGATCCGCATCAAAGAATTCGCTTCGTATGCTGACCGTAGTCTCGTTGACTTCGATGTCACTTAGATACAGCCCCGTGGCCAAGATCGCTGGTGAATTGGGTCCGACGCAGAGCGCTGCGGGACTATCTGAGTAGAAATCGTACTCGGCCTTCGCGGCAGCTCCCTTCACGGTCAGAGCTAAACCGCCGAGACGTTGATAGAAAGGTCGGAGACTTGGAGCGTAGCCCTTCCAGACACCCGACAAGTCAATGGTACTAGCTATCGGCTGAGCATCAATGGGTCTCTGTGTCAAGACCGTTCCGTCGTTCTTTTCGATCGATAGAAGCAATGCATAACTCCGTCTCGAGTCTCTTTCGGGATGTCCGCGAACAGTGATGGCTTCTCCGGGGGTTAGCGACTCTCGCGTCCAGCCGCTACGCGCCATGATGGGCGTCGCGCCGGTTTCAACCTCCCATTCAACGCGCTCACCGCTCTCGTCTGTCGTCTCAACATTGATATAGACGTGCGGGTTCCTCCAGCTGAACTCGGTTACTGTACCTCGGAATGCCACTACCGCATCCGTATCGAAGCCCGCATCGCTGTGATGCCCTGGAGCGGGTGAGGCGCCAACAAATGTAACTGCAATAATGCCGGCGTATATGAATCTCACGATCTATCTTCTCCAAACTTTTTGGCACCATTCGAATTATAGTGAGGGCGGAACTGCATGATAATCCGTTAAATCGCGAACATATTGTTCACATTTCGAATCTGATCTATACCAGAGGGCCTAAAGCCACGGGAGTCGTCTACTCACCGAGTACATCCATATAAAAAGAGTGCCCGAGCCGTAGAAAGTGACGTACAAGATCGATGAGAAATTTTCTGAACCAAACTCAGCCCAAAACTGATCGCATGTCAGAGTAGGCAGTACATGCCGCCAAAACTCCTTCTGGCTGGATTAATGAGATCGACTACATTACTTCCCGAAGCGTAATGTGTGCGACGCTTTGCTGACTCCCACCGATCACATTACGCCTGGTTCGCATAAAGGCGACGCGACTTTTCAGGAAAATGTGCGGCGTAGACCAGCTGAACTCACTCACTACTCCGGTATGCACTTGGACGTTGTTGAGATCTAGATTGAAATGCGAATGATGGGCGCTGGCCGCGGTCGGCGCGAGTAGCGCTGACACGATTAGCGAGAAACTCGGTTTGCTCTTCGCAGTCATCGTCCGGCACCTCTCTGGCACGCTACGCGAGTACCCTGGTCGCCTGATTGTACGACCGTGAAGTCGGTCCATCTCCTCGCCGACGGGCGCAACGATTCTTACCGGCCGGTTCGGTTTTAGGACCGGCGCCGGCGAACCTATGGGCGGCGGAGGCTATGCTTGGTCTTCCCACTGAACGCAATCGTTTGTGGGAACGGCTTCACCGGGGACCCAGGCCCAGTAGTAGGTCAACTCGACGGGTGCACTGAACATCACGGGATCGGTCGCCGTCGCGACGTAGTCCAGACGAGTTCGATCCTCGTTCATGATGAACCGTTCGACGAATGTCACTTGATCCGATTGTGGCGTGCCGGACCGATCGAAGTATGGCCAGTCGACGTTCGACGTTGTGACGACGAGTGTGTTCTCATTCTCCCAATTCCCGACCGAATAGCCGAGATGCGTAGGGGGCGCTGAAGCTGCCGCACTGTTCTCACTCATATAGATCGTTCTAGGGGGGCCTGGCCACATCGTATGGATAACGATCTGATCGTCGCCTGCCACGATCTCGATGGGTGCGGGCGTCAACATTAGTTCGGGCATCCCCCTGGGCCCGCACCTCAGCACCGGATGATCGACCGGGTCGTAGATAGCGCTGATCGCCCGGGCCTCATCCGTCAGCAGGTGGTCGTAGCCGTCCGTTTCGCCGCCCACGCCGGTAGTGGTTACGACTATGTTCGCGACCTGGCTAGGTCTCTCGAAAGCCTGGCCGGCCCACCTGGTCCAGACGCGATAGATGCCGTCTGCGTTTTGCGTCGCCGTTTCGGCCCTGGATGCGTCGATCTGTTGCGGGACCCTCGCCACGCGTTCCGTCGACCAAATCAGGTCAGTTGTCGTCCCGGCGTACTCGCGACCATCGGGTAACAGCATATTACGGAGCCCGAGGGAGCTTGACTTAAACCGCGACAGATACCCGGCAACTTTGACCTGGTCCCCCACGCGGACGAGATCCTTAGAAACTCCGGCTCGCTCGAGCAGGCTGGGCACGGTGGTTTCGAGCTCCCAAATGATCGTCTCGCCGTGCTCGTCCACAACACTCAATCGAAACCGAACATGGGGATTTCTCCACAACACGCCCGTGATCTCGCCCTCCAGCAGAACAGGATCATCCGTGTGATAGAGAATCGCGCTGGTCGTCGGGCCGTGGTGTGCGAAAGTCTGCGCACTGACCCAGAGCGCAACGAGGAGTAAGAATTTCAGGGCAGGCGATCTAGACATATACAACTACTCACTTGTAGCAGTAGATATACGGATTAATCCACCGGATCTTCCGGTCTTGCACGAACGGCGCGGCATTAATTGCGTCTCTCGTTTACCGTATCGATACCGCATCCTACTCCGAAGAGGCGCTCAGTCGAAGACGAAAATCGAGCCGGGTGGAGTCGCGGGCATGAAAAGTTAAGTCGTAGGCATGAAAAATATTTTTGCGTAAACTAGGCCCGTGTGGATAAGGCATCATAAGCCGATGACCTCGAAGCAGATGCCGATCCCGTGCGTCGTACTAAGGGTGGCTCGTAACGGCGGCGCTCATGAGGCATCAGAGAAATCGTACGTTGACTGGCTTACCGTTTGCGTTACGGGTCGAATACGCTGAGCAGAAGATCGATCGAGAAGTGTTGGGAGCAGGCGATGAGCCGTAACAAGGCGAACGGGGTGCTATTACTGCAGACGCTGGCAGTATGCTTCAGTTTCTTCCCTGAACTGCTCGTGGCGGCGGAAGGGGACGTGCCGAACTTCTCCGGTATTTGGGCCCTCGAGGGCTCCGCGACGGCGCCATGGCCGACCGAGCCACCTTATACGGCGGCAGGAAGAGCAGCTCAAGAATCCTGGGCCGCTAATCCCAGCAACGATCCTGCAAATCTGTGCATATTTCAGCTGTGGCGGATTGCCTCCGCACCGCTTCCCCACGAAATCATTCAACAGGATGACCGGATAATAATCCTTCATGAATATCAGCATCAGGTTCGCCGAATCTTTATGGACGGCCGCGGCCATCCGGAGGACGAGTATCCGACACTGATGGGGCATTCGATCGGCTGGTGGGAAGGGGAAACACTGGTTATTGAGACTACGATTGTGGAGGATGGCTATCTCAGGCCGCAGGGCTATCCCCATACCTCGTCGGCGGTCTTTACCGAGCGCCAGACGAGTTTAGAAGACGGCCAGCGGCGGCGGCACGAAGTCACGATCAATGACCCGGAGTACTATCGAGAGCCTTGGACCGTTACGCTCCATTGGCAGCGGACCGATGACGTCATCCGGGACTATGACTGCATCGTACGGCCGCATTTGGCCGGTAGCCCATAGGAGATGACGATGAAAACGACCCTCACGCTCCTCTTTGCCGCGTTCTTCGCTCTGACGCTACCGGCGCGGAGCCATCACTCCTTTCTTTCTGCGTACGACCTGGACGAGGTCATCACCGTGACCGGTACCGTGACGGAAGTCTGGTATCAAAATCCGCATACTAGGGTCTACGTGGAAGCCGAGAACGACGAAGGAGCGCTCGCGCTCTGGGAGATGGAGACCTTCCCGCGCAACATCCTGGTCAGACGCGGATGGAAGCACAATGATCTGGTTGTGGGGGACGAAATCGTGGTCACCGGCCGGCAAGCCCGGGACGGAGCCAACAGACTGCAGATACTGACCATCAACCGGCCGTCCGACGGCTGGGTTGGCGTCGGTTTCGACGCCGACTCGGTGGACTGAACGTCAGCTTGATCGTCGTTTTGTCTGCTGTCCTACTCGAGCGCTTCGCCCGCGACAGAAGATCAGTCGGCTCCCCCGGCCGACTCGCAGCTGGAGCCGACGCACCGAAGCTCGCCCCCATCATGGACGAACGCGCGACTCAAGAGGACGACGCGCTCGCGCCGACCGGGTGGCCCAGTGACCGACACTGAATCACCGACTACGAAAAGCTCCGCCGCGAAGCCGGATCGTCTCATCGTATTGATGGCGCCCATCTCCACAAGCCACTCCATCGTCGTGCCGTCGTCTTGCGTTACATCCAACCGGAAACGGGAATGAGGGTTAAGCCACTTGACCTCGGTCAGGATTCCGGCCACGGTGATCTCCCGGGACTGATCGAAATTAACCGGTACGGAATGGTGGCCCAGTAGCGCAGCCGGCACCGTCAGCGCTGCAGCTACGAGCAGAATCAGACCTATGATGCGCATGAGCCGTGCCTAATTTGGCGAAACAATGCTCGCCTCCTCTGGGGTACAGCGGTATTCCAGAAACTCGTAATCCGACAACGTGTACGGAACCGAAACTACGATCGGTTTCCGGTAGTAAGTAGGATCCTGGTGTGTCGTTTCGATCGTGAGAGCGTTCGCCACGCGACGGATCCGCTCGACGGTGCGCATCCTTCTGCTCTGCGGTAGTCCCGCCCGCTCCCCCATTGTCGAGATATAACCCGGCGCGAAATCCTTTGTGTCGATGACGAGTGTGTCGCCGTCGTACCAGGCCATCGAGTGGCCCACAGCCGGCATTCCGCTGATGTTCGCGCGTTCGGGATCGGCGCTAGTCGGATCGATGAGCGGGACTCTCCGATCGATGTCCATCCACTCATAGCGGAGCCGGACGTGGTCTGTGGCTTGAGTGATCTGCACCAGGACATTCGGGTTCAGCCAGACCCGCGTCCAACTTGCGGCGATGCAACCGTAGGCGGGATCATCGCGCTCGAAGTCATAGTCATCGAACGCTCGTTGGCCTTCTTCGGTGAAGTACCACTCGCCAAATGAAGAGTCCGTGGGACTACCCCGTATCCAGTTGCCGGACAGATCAGGCGGCTGCGCAAAACCGTTGCCAGAGTAGACGATCAGCGTCCACAACGGCAGGCTCGGTAGATGAATCCTCACGGAGATTGATTCTGATAGATAGCGTGCCCTACTGCCGTATTCGACGCCGGCACATGATAGAAGCGGTGTAATTGCTTCACGTTGCGGTTCAGCGCGCCGCGCATGACCATCCACATGACCAGTTCGATGCTTTCAGCGCCCGCCTCGCGCATGTATTCGATGTGCGGCATCTTGGCCAGGCCGTCAGGGTCGTCCAGCAGGCGGTCGAGATATGCGCTATCAAACTCTTTATTGATCAAACCCGCCCGCGGTCCCTGTAGCTGATGACTCATTCCACCGGTACCCCAGACCTGCACGTTCAGATCTTCGTCATATGACTCCACAGCCCGGCCAATCGCTTTACCGAGGTCATAACAGCGCTGACCGGATGGCGGCGGATAAACGACGACATTGACGGCTAACGGAATGACCCGACAAGGCCATTCTTTGGGCTGACCGAACATCAGCGACAACGGTACCGTCAGGCCGTGATCCACGTCCATCTCGTTGACTACGGTCAGGTCGAAGCCATCCTGAATGACCGACTGCATGATGTGCCACGCGAGGCCGGGGCAGCCCTTGACGATCGGTACCGGGCGCGGGCCCCAGCCCTCGTCCGCCGGGCGAAACTCCTCGCCGCAGCCGATCGCGAAGGTCGGGATCATCTTCAGGCTGAAAGCCGACGCATGATCGTTGTATACCAGGATGACCACGTCGGGCTTCTCCCGGCGTATCCAACTCTTGGAGAATTCGTAGCCCTCGAACAGTGGGCTCCAATATTCCGTATCAGTCTTGCCGTTGTCGATCGCTGCGCCGATCGCCGGTACGTGCGAGGTTACGATGCCAGCAGTGATTCTAGCCATCGCTCTGTTCTCCTTTGTAGCGATTCCCCTCCGGCGAGCGTCCCCCGCTCAACATCATCTTCCGGTATTCCTCCCGCGTTACGCCGGTCATGGACGCGGCTGCCTGTTCGAAAGACACACCATCAACGGAGAAGATCTTGGCGAAGAAGTAGATATTGCCTCCCTGAAGTAGCATGCGGTTGTAATCTCGATCAATGACGGCCTGCTTTTGCTCCTCACTCATTGGCCATTCATCCAGATAGGCGCGCTCATCGGCCTTGAAGCGCTCGCGGTTCGCAACCTCCATCAGTGACACGCAGAACTGGTTCAGGTGGTAGCCGCGTCGAGCCATGTCGGCATCGAATACCGTTGTGCCGGGAAGATCCAGGTAGGGTTTGTCCAGTGCCATCAATTCAACTCCCTAATACGGTAAACCGACGTATTGTTCGGCCATACTGCGCATAGCAGCTTCTGAGTGAGCCAGGTAGTCGAGTTCGTCTTGCTGTATACGGAGGTCGAACTCGCTCTGATCTGGAAAGCGATGTAACAGTGAAGTTAGATACCAAGAGAATCGCGTTGCACCCCACACTCGTTTCAGGGCCGTCGCGGAATAAATCTCTAGCAATTCTGTATCGCCCTGTTGATAAAAAGCAACCAACGCGTTCGAGAGGTAGTAAACATCTGAGATCGCAAGGTTAAGCCCCTTGGCGCCAGTGGGCGGCACGATGTGCGCCGCATCCCCAGCGAGGTAGAGGCGGCCATAACTCATTGGTTCTGCGACGAAACTTCTTAACGGGGCGATGGATTTCTCGATACACGGTCCGGTAACGATTTTGTCGGCGATTTCTTGCGGAAAGCGTGCTTTAAGTTCCGTCCAGAATCGGTCATCCGGCCAGTCTTCGAGATCTGTGTCGACGTCGCACTGAATGTAGTAACGACTCAGCATCGGGTTGCGCATCGAGGCCAAGGCGAAGCCACGAGGATGATTGGCGTATACCAGTTCCGGCAACGGCGGCGTTTGCGACATGATACCGAGCCAGCCAAAGGGATAAACCTTCTCGTAGATACGCAAGGTGTCATACGGAATTGCCTGCCGGCTGACGCCATGGAAGCCATCACATCCCGCTATGTAGTCACAATCGATGCGTTGCTCCGCACCATCTTTCTTGAACACCACATACGGCGATTGTGTCGTCACGTCCTGAGGGGATACGTCGGCAGCTTCATCGATAATTATCCCGCCCATTGCCTCACGAGCCGCGTAGAGATCCTCGGTGATAGCGGTCTGGCCGTAGGCCATCATCGATTTCCCGGTGTATTTCTTGGTGTCGATCAGGCAGCGCTTTTCCCCTGACCAGACGATCGCCACGCCGTCGTGTGAATGACCGTCGCGGTCTATGCGCTCACCAACGCCGGCTTCTCGCAGGACCTGGACCGAACCCCACTCGAGTACGCCGGCCCGGATACGCTGCACAACGTACTCTCGCGATTTTCTCTCGAGAACGATACTTTCGACTCCGTTTCGATGCAGGATCTGCGAGAGCAGCAGTCCAGCCGGACCGCCTCCGATAATCGCTACCTGCGTTCGCATCACTGGGCTGCTATTTCTCTGGGTCGTGAAATGCTGCGATCTAGGCGAGGAAATACTGTACGGGCGCTGTGTTCGAAGATTTGCTGACGCTCTGTGACCGTCAGTTTCTTATTACTGTCGATGTAGCGTCGCGTGTCGTCGAAATAGTTTCCCGTCTGCGGATCGATTCCACGAACAGCCCCGACCATTTCAGAAGCGAATAAAATATTTTTCGCCGGAATGACGTCCAACAGCAAGTCGATGCCCGGCTGATGATAGACACAGGTATCGAAAAATACGTTATCCATCAGCAACTCATCCAGCGGCGGCCGGCCCAACATGTCAGCGAGCCCACGAAAACGACCCCAATGATAAGGCACTGCTCCGCCGCCGTGTGGGATGATGAACTTGATGTCGGGGAAGTCCTTCGTGACATCGGATGTCATCAACTGCATGAAGGCGGTCGTGTCGGCGCCGAGATAGTAAGATCCAGTTGTATGAAAATTCGGATTGCAGGTCGCGCTGACATGAATCATGGCCGGTACGCCGAGTTCTACCATTTTCTCGTAGATCGGGTACCAGTAGCGATTGCCTAACGGCGGTCCGGTCCAGTAGCCTCCCGACGGGTCCGGGTTAAGATTACAACCGATGAAGCCGAACTCGTTAACGCACCGGTCCAGCTCGGCGACACAGGTCTCGAGGCCCGCGCCCGGAGACTGCGGTAGCTGTGCAACGCCGACGAAGTTCTCGGGGTAGAGCGTCGTGATACGGTAGATCAGCTCGTTGCAGTGCTCGGTCCAGTACTTGCTAGTGGACTCGTTGCCGATGTGGTGACCCATCCCGCTCGCTCGCGGGGAAAAGACCGTCAGGTCCGTGCCTCGCTCACGCTGTAGCTTGAGCTGAGCTCCCTCGAGACTCTCGCGAAGCTGGTCATCGGTGATATCGACAACGCCCTTGATCGCCTGGTGATTCGGGTCTCTGGCCAGTTCGGCCTCTTGTCGTTCGCGATACTCGCCGAGTTCTGGCGGGGCCGTCGTATAGTGCCCGTGACAATCGATTATCATCCCGTTACCTGTGTCTTATCTGAGCTAGGTAATCTTCTGATGACCTAGCATAGCAGCGTGCCCCTGACCGCTGCAGCCGAATGGCCCGCCGCAAACGAATTTCCATGACCGATCAAACAAATCCCACGGATGGCGGTTCCATACGTCGTGAGAACAGGGCACTGAGGTGCCTATGAACGGCAGGAGATTCGGCTGCTTGATCGCCGTGCTGCTCTGGTCCGGCGGCTGCCAGACGGGGGACGACCGATCGAACGCTGTTGCGGCGTCGGAGGTACCTGATCTTCGAGGCGGGCTAGTGCCTATTTTCGAGCCGGAGGACCGCTTGTACCGTTTCGAGGGTCCGGAGTTGGGTGATTTTTCCGGACTGGCCCTGAACGAGGCGGGACTCGCCAAGGCGCGTGAATACACCCCCGACACTCAGTACCTGCCGGAAAATCAGTGCAAGCCCCATTCACCACCCTACATCATGCGTAGCGCGCTACGCTGGGAGATTCTGCAGGAACCCGAAGTGGTGACATTGAAGATGGAGTCGTTCGAGCAAGTTCGCACGATTTATCTGGACGGGCGTGAGCATCCACCGCCGGACGCGCGACGTACATTCATGGGCCATTCCGTTGGGCACTGGGAAGGGCAGACGTTGGTGGTCGATACGACCCACTTCAAGGAGGGGTACATTCGCAGAAATGGTGCGCCGCACAGTGATCGAGCCCACCTCGTCGAGCGGTTCACTCGCGATGGCGATTTCCTTTTAATCATGATCACGCTGGCGGACCCGGTGTACTTGACTCAGCCCTTCACCCGAGTCATCGCCCATCGCTACGTGCCGGATCTCGAGATCCGGCCCTATCCGTGTGAAGTCCGCCCGCCGATTTAAAGGCCACAGATGCGCTCTCGACCGTTTTTCGTCTTACTCGTCCTCGTCAGCTCCTCCAGCGTATTAACCCTGGCGAGGGCTCACCATTCCTGGCCCGCAAATTATCACGTGGATCAACAGATTGCTCTAGAAGGCGTGGTACTTAGATATCTATGGCGGAATCCGCATGTGTTTATCTACCTGGAGATTGCCAACGAAGAGGGGGAGATCGAGAAGTGGGAACTCGAGTGGGGTAACACCAACGTCTTGACAGAACGCGGCTTGTCGGCGGAATCGATTCGAGAAGGCGATCATATCTTGGTCAGCGGCTGGCCGGCACGCAGTGCCGCGAAGCGGATGAATCTACAGAAGCTGCTTCGCCCGATGGACGGCCTCACGTATCCCACAAGCCAATTAGAGTAGTGTACGCTACAGAACCGGGGCGATTGCCCGGTCAGGCTGCGCTTCGGCAGCCACCGGAATTAAGAGGGAGAGTTTCATGCGCCACTTAGGACTCATTGGGTCGGCAATTATTTTGGCCTTGTTGACGTCGGCGGCATTCGCACAATCCGCGGCATCCTTCGTGTGCGAGTGCGTCCCCGTTGACGGTCAGCCGGCGGCGGACGTGCTGGCTTCGGATGACGCGTGGGGCAATCCAACGTTCATCGGCGGTATCACGAACGGAGGTCCTGACTCCGGGAGCGTTTGGTGACCCGGCGCAGTGGCGCTGGACAGTGCCCATGACCTGCTCTTTATTCCGGCCTTCGGCAACGGGGGTTTCAGGGCTTTTCAGCTGGACGAGCGAGGGCTACCGGTGGATCGCCAGGCTCGATTCATCACCAGCCGGGAGAGTATCTATGGGCGGCGGTCCGTGCCGCCGACCACCGCGGAGGAAGCACGGTTCCCGGGAGCTGGCGCCATCATCGACACCTCCACGGAGCGTTTCTTTACAGTCGACAGGTTCGCCAATCGCATTCTCGTCTACGACGGAAATCCGAGTCGGTTGGGAAATCTTCCTTCCGCGGAGGTGGTTATCGGTCAGCCGGACTTCACCTCAACCCGGCGCGGGCTCGGCCCCAACCGCCTGGGCGCAATCTCTGGCACCCAGCTGGACGAGGAGAATCAGCGTCTGTTCGTGTCCGATGGCCCGAACAATCGCGTCCTTGTTTTCGACGTGGATCCGGACCGGCTGACCAATGACCCCAGAGCGGTAGCTGTCATCGGTCAGGACGATCTCGAGAGCCGCAACCCCGGCATAGGGCCGTCCAAATTCAACGGGCCCGGCAGCATCGCCTATGATTCAGTGCTGGAACGGCTATTCGTCTCTGATAGCGGCAACAACCGGGTGCTCATCTTCGATGTGAATCCGGATAACCCCGATGGTCTGAATGCGGCCATAGCGGTGATGGGGCAACGGGACTTCGAGAGCCGTGCGCCTCGCGAGTCCCTGGACGAACTGAGGCCGGCGGAGCTGAGTTACGACTCCAGGCACCAACGGCTTTTCATGGCTGAAGGCCTGGAGCACCGCATCATGGTCTACGACGCCCACCCCGACCGCGTGGGCGGACCCGCCAGGGCCATCGCAGTGATCGGTCAACCGGACGCCTTCTCCACCCATCCCGCAGTGTCCGACAGGCGTGTCGCGATGCCGCGCATCGCTGTGGATTCGGAGAGAGAGAAGCTCTACATCTCCGAGGGTTACCCGGCGGGCAACCGGGTCACTGTCTGGGACATCTCCCCCGATAACCTGGAAACGGGTATGTCGGCACTCGATGTGATTGGCCATGAGACACTCGACGGCGCGCCGGACTTCTTCAACCGCATGGCCCAGGGTCATCTGGATGGCCGCTCATTGGCAGCCGCACGAGCCGTGACTCTGGACCCGGTGGATCATCGCCTCTTCGTGCCCGATGAGTACAATCACCGCGTAGTCGTTTGGCAGTTGGATGATCTCAACCGCATCGCCGATCGTGATGCGCGATGGGTGCTGGGACAACCCGATCTCAACACGAGCCTGATGGGTGAGCCAACGGCGCGTAATATGACAACGCCCATCGGTGCCGCTTATGACACGTCTACCAAGCGGCTGTTCGTAGGCGACGGTTATCACAACCGGATCCTGGTCTACGATGCCGCCCCAGGTCAGCTTGAGAATGGCATGCCGGCCTCCGTCGTCATCGGCCAACGGGACTTCCTGAGCGTGGAGCGAGCGGCCGGACCAGCCGGTATTAATTTCGGCGTACGCATGGGCCGGGGGATCGCGTCTGACTTCCTGCCCATGGGGTTCGCCGTCGATGAGAGTGGGCAACGACTGTTTGTCTCCGATGGCGAGAACAACCGCGTCTTGATCTACGATGTCCGCCGCGACGTGCTGCGCAATGGCGCCGAAGCCATCGGCATTCTCGGTCAGCGGGACTTTCAGAGCACGGCACCCGGTTCGGGCGCGGGTGGTTTCTACGACCCCGGTCACCTGGCCTATGATGGCCCTAACGAGCGGCTCTTCGTCATCGACGCCAAACACAAACGCGTGTTGGTCTTCGATGTGCATCCTGATCGTTTCGAAAACGCCGCGTTTGCTATTGCGGTGCTCGGTAAGACCGATTTCGAGACGCCGGCTCTCGGCGGTCCTGGCATCTTCGGCGCGACGCCCGGCAGGCCGCTACCCATCAACGGATCCACCTTCGTTGCGCCCAACGGTATCGCTCACGATCCGGTCAAGCAACTGCTCTACGTGTCCGATGGCGGCGGTACATTCGGTATCCCCGCCGATCGAATTCTCGTCTTCGACGTTCACCCGGATCGGCTGGAAAATGGCGCCGCTGCCGTCGCCACCCTGGGTGCGCCGGATGCGGAAACGCCGGCTCCCACGTCGTGGGGAGGCCCCGAGCCCATTCCCGGTCAGTTCCGGGTTCGCGACACTCGTGGGATTGCGTTGGATCACGAGAATGGCCGGCTATTTGCTACGGGCTCTTTCGAATCCCGGATCGTGCAGTTCAATTTCCCACGGGCCCGGTGGAGGTATCTCATCGAGCCCGCGGCACTCCAATCCTTCGGCACCCTGGATGCGGCTGATCTCGGTGGCCGATCGGACCCCGAGACGCTGACCGTAGCGCGGCTCAACGCGAGATCTGGAGCCGTACCTGCCGCGGTGGCCGTTTACAGTCTCTCGCGGCAGACGGTGGACCAACGGAGCGAACGTCACAGCCGAAGGCTGATCGGTGAGGCCGCCGTAGCGCCCTCTGCGCCGACACGACAGGCGAGTGTGTTCGTTCATGGCAGCCGAGAGAGGACCCACGAGCTTTACTTCTACAACCCGGGAAGACGAACTGCTGAGCTAACTTTGGAACTCCGAGATGACCAGGGTGTCGTGCAACGGCAGTGGAGGCGGACCGTCGCTCCGGGTCAGCAACTTGCGGTAGAGCTGGAATCTCTGGGCGCCTTCGAGGGCGACGCTACGTTGAGCATCGGCTCTAACGTTGCCTTGGCCATCGCCGCGTTTCGTTTAACGAGCAACGGCCATGACGACGTCCTCCTCGCTCCTGCGCCCATGACCCTCGCCTCGGCTCCGTCAGAGCGGACGACGATTCCGTACTTGATTACCGGAGGAGGTCATTGGTCAGAGGTGGTGCTGATCAACCCGACTGACGAGTTGATGGAAGGCACAGTTACCTTCCATAACAACCGAGGCGAGCGAGAGCCCCTCGGGAATCGTTCCGCCGTGCTGGCCTATCGGATCCCACCTCACTCGAGCCGAACTATGCCAAGTGACGGTGCGGGACCCGTCGCGCGTCAGGGCTATGCTGTGATCGCACCCCGTACCGGTGGCGCACCCCACTCAATGGCGATTCTGCAGCGACGTTACGGAGACGTTCTGGCCAGCGAGAGCCTGGTTGAAGGCAGCCATTCGACGGAGGCCCAATTCGGCATCGATCTCCGCCCGACGCTGGTACGCCATGGGGATATGGATACCCGCTTGATCGTGGTGAACCCAAACGCTGAAACTGCCACGGTCGACTTTCGTCTGGCTGGGCAAGAGAGTATCCGCCGGATTGTGGCGCCGGGTGAACAGGTCATAGTTAGTGTACTGGCGGAGCTGGGAGAAAATGTCCACGGCATCATCGAACTCAGTAGTAACTTGGGCGTGACGGTGACCGTACGGCGGAGCGTCACCAATATTCGAGCTGAACTGATCGAGTCCGAGTTGCCAGCCCTCGCTGTCGAAAGTATCTTTCCCTACGTGCCGAACGGCGGGGGATTGTCGACGGAGTTTAGATTCGCGAACCGATCTGCGGAGTCGATCGACGGCTACTTGGAGTTCATACTGCCAGACGGTGGACCGGCTAACGGTACGATTCTTCGCTAGCCACGTCGAGAAACTATAAGGTCGTGCTAAACTGTATTCAACGCCGGAACCGTCGAGGACTTGAGATGAAGCCGACGCAAGCAAGCGCCGGGTTGTGGCTCGTCTTGTTATTGACGGCATGCGCGGCCCAACAGTCTGCGCCTGAGCCTACGCAACTGGCAGCCGCTGTTGCCCACGACCCTCAAATCCTGCAAGAGATTAAGGTGAACGCAAAAACCGTCGTCCTGCTCCCCGCAAGATCCTCTGCAGATGACGAAGTCATCTGCGTAAGGGAAAAGACCACGGGCAGCCACATCGCTACCGATCGCTGCTACACCAGAGAGCAGCAGAGACGACAGAACGCGGAGGCACAGGAGTGGCTCCGCAGCGGCGGACTAAGGGGATCCGTGGCCGAGGTCTACCCCATCCAATAGCGCTCATCGTAGGATCATCGTCTGGGCCTTGTGGCCGGGCATTTACCGGACCGCACGCCGGTAGGAGGCCCGTAAGGTTTCGGCCACGGACGGAAATTGACCGGGGTCTTCGCTACGACGACCGATTTCGGCTTCAATGTTGTCCAGCTCGGTCATCAGACGTTCGGCATCGTCGAGACGATCCAATCGCAGGAAAGCGTCGAGCAACCAATCCAGTGCATGGTAATCCCGCATATGCAGCGGCCGACCAGCGCGCTCCTGCCAGGCAACCGAAGCTTCATAGGCGGCTTCATTAGAAGAAGCCACCTCGTCCCATTTGCCAAGATGACGGAAGATATGGCTAGGCATGTGCAATGCGTGCGAAGAGCCCGGCGCGATCCCGGCATAGACACGCGCTTGACGTAGCCCCATGAGTGCAAACGTCTGCGTGTCGTACGCGTGAATGAGGTAATGCAGCGCGCCAGGATGTTCCCGGTTGCGTTCGTACACTTGCTCGAGCCGGCCGGCAACGGCTACCACATGCAATGGCTGCTCTCGATCGAAGCCCGGCAGCGCCATCAATGCTAGCGCCGCGAATACGGTGGCTTCATCGTCATCCGGGTAACGCTCCGAGAGCTGCTCCATGGCCTCCGCGTAACTCTGGCGCCGCTCTTCGAAAGAATAGTTTTCCGCGAACCGCCAGCGAACCGCGTTGGCGTAGCCGCGCTCGCGTTCAGTCCAGTTGAACTCACCGGCCGTGTCTAATTCATTCATGTGCGCGACCACGTCCTCGCCGAGTTTTTCATACCCTTCGCCGGGCTCGGTGCGAAATGCATTGTCATAGGTCATGGCCTCGCCCCAATAGGCCATCCCGAACCCCGGATCGAGCTCCTGCGCCGCCAGAAAATATTCCCGGGCCTGCGGATACCAGAAACTGTGCAGGGCCAACACGCCCAACCGGAACCCCTCCTGGGCTTCTTCGGAACCCGAGGTCGGGAAATGAATCGAGCCGAGCAGCAGCTCGGCTTCTGCGGCTCCCTGAGCGGCCACGATCTCACCAAGGCCGGTGGCCCACACGACGACAGCACCGCTCATCGCCAGGTGGGCAGCTCTGAAGCTCGCGATAATGGGGCTCATTTCGTGTGTTAACGGTGCTGCTGGTCAGCCCAGCGTCTACTCAGGCGACTTCTCGTGGCGTTTTATCTCAGGATCAACTCTGTTGGCTGACCATCGCCAGAGAAAAACCGCAGATTCCCAGCGGCGACTGACTCACTGGTGTTCAGGAGAATGATCTCACTGGCGATACCGTCTCCATCCACCCAGAGCGGGTCACCGGAGCGATCTCTAGCGGGATCCGTGACTGGCAGCTCGACCGCGCACGCGCCGCAGCCAGAAGAGACAGGCTTCCGGGATCAGATATCGTGAGAGCCAACACCCACTTCCCACTTCACCGGCTCAGAAGCCCCAGTTGAAACCCACTCGATACATGCGCCCTCTGGGGTCGTGGACTAGTGAATTGACCGTCTGAAATGTCAGGCCCTTCGACGGAGCGTCCTCGTCCGTGGCATTGATGACGCCCGCGGTGAACGAGCCGGAACCGAATGTGTAGCTGTAGAGCAGATCCACCGTCGTCATGTCGATCTCCTGGGTTCCCGTCGTGGCACCGTCTTCGATTAGCTTCGGGATGTACCGGGTCGTCATCCGGGCATAGTGAGCACCCCGCCGCCAGTCGAGCCGCAGAATCGCCATGTAATCCGGCGTCGGCGCGCCCAGATTATTGGTGTTGTGCTGGCCCAGCGCATCGATCACCGCGCCCTCCGTCGTCACGTCATAGCTCAACGTCTTGGTCCCCTGCAGCCCGATGCCGAATTCATTCGCGCCAGCCGGGATATTCCAGTTGAAGTTGAAGTCGACGCCGTCGGTCTTCAAGAAGTCCTGGTTGATATAGCTGAGCTCGAATCGGACAATGTCTGATGCGATCAGGTCGACGACCGCGTTCGAGGGCAGACCGGGCCTTAGAATGATGCGCGGATCGTCGATCGTCCCGTCGGCAATGTCGAGATTCCAGATGACCGTAGCATTCTCTTCGACCACCAGGTTCTCGAAATCGATGTTCCAGTAGTTGAGATCGAGGCTGAAGTTGTCCGTGGCATCCCAGGTCACGCCGATAGTAAAGTTCGTGGACTCCTCGGGCAGCAGGTTCGGATCACCCCGCGTCAGGGCTCGAGCATCGATCAGCTCGCCGCCGAGATCCGCTGCTGGCCCTCTGCCGAGCTGCTGCCCGAAAATCTGCAACTCACCCGGTACTCTAAACGAGGTGCCAGCCGTCGCACGAACATAGAGTCTCTCGGTGGGTGTCCACAACAGGCCTAGTTTCGGGTCGAGGGTATCGACCCCGCCGCCGTAGTCTTCGTAGCGGGCGGCCAGTTGAACTTCGAGCGTGCTCGTCGGGTACAGAACGACTTCGCCAAACACCGCGTCGGCGTCACGCTCGCCATCGAAATCGATCAACGGCGTGCTGTTGAATGAGAACCCGCCGTCGTTGCTGATCGGATCATAGTCGATAAGGAAGTCCTGGTTTCGGGTCTGCGCACCAAAGGCAACGCCGATGGGTTCGCCCCCGAGCTCGCCGAAACTGCCCGTGACGAGGAACTCCACTGTGGACAGCTCCGCATGTCCATCCGTCACCCGGTCCGAGAATATCCAATCAAACAGAGCTGGATCGTTGAATTCCGGATCACCGGGCGAGGCCAGGTAGTTGTTGGCGAAGGGGTTAAAGCAGGTATCCCGCGAGGGCAAGCCCTGACAGTTGAGCCCGAGGTTGAAACGTTCTCGAATGGTGTCCCCGCCGATCAGGATGGTATCGTTCTGCGAGAACGTCACCGTCGCCGTCCAATCCCAATCTGCGTTGATCTCTCCGGACAGAGCAGCGACTATCCGCCACGTATCCTGCTCTTCGTCGACGATCGCCGGAATTGCAACGGGGCTCCCCATGCGCATCCAGACGACGTAGTCCTGAATCGGCAGGCCCGAACGGGCATTCTCCGCGATGACGCCGGGGTTGGACGCCGGAACGACGGGACGTGGTGAGTCGCTGATCGGGAAGCCCGTGCCGAAGAACTTTTTGAAGCGCGCCCGGGCAAAGCCCATCTCCACTTCGAGGTTCAGGACGTCACTAAACGCATGATCGATGGTCGCAAGCCCCACGAGCCGGTCCGTCTCCGCGATGATATTACGGAACAGCGTGAGGGCCAACGCGCAGCGGCCGAAAGGAGGGCCTGGATTTCCGTCGATGCCGTCCGGGAAACCGGATCTAATATCGCCGGTGAGCTCGTCGCTGCCGCATAACGGATCCGCGAAACGCCCGGAAGGGGATCCGCCAATGGCCATCCCCGATGAGGCTATAAAGCTACCCGGGTTGCCGAAGCTCGACAGTGAGAAGGATGTGATCAGACGGGGGTCTGGGGGGGGGTAGAAATCCTCGACGAGTGACATCTCGCGGTCGGTGAACTCGAACGCTGCGACGATACTGGTGTCCCTGCCCTGGGAGCCGAAGATCGCGCCCAGTGTAAACTCCGATGCGCCGTTCCGGTCCACGTCCAGGCCGCGGACCGAAATCTCCGCACCCTCGAAGTTTCTACGGGTGATCAGGTTGACCACGCCGGCCACCGCATCGCTGCCGTACAGGGCCGACGCCCCGTCGGTCAGCACCTCTATACGCTCGAGCATGATGGCGGGTGCGAGATTGTTGATATCCACGGCCACGATACCGTTCTGCCCCACCGAAGCGTCGACGGTCTGTCTGCGGCTATTCAGCAGGACCAGCGTCGCTCTAGGCCCCAGTCCTCTGAGGTTGACGGCTGCAGTTGGTGAGGTGCCGTTCTCGATATTGTTGAGTGAAATGCTGCCGTTGGTGATCGTCATATCCTTGAGGATCTCGCCGATCGTGCCCTTCTGCTCGTCGATCAGATCCTGATGAGTGAGCACGGCGACCGGTTGAGGCCGGTCCACGGGTCGTGGGAGATAAGAGCCGGTCACGACGACCTCTTCCAGTTGATCTTGCTGCCCGAACGCCGGTAGCGACCATAGTAGAGACCAGGTTGTGGCTAAGACGCCGATTCTTAGAATGTTGTTGCGAGCCATCATGTCAACTCCCTCTTTTATTATTCCGCTCATCAGAGACTGTACGTCTCATTTATATTCTGTGCAGCGAATAATACGCCACCCGGTACGTTACTGCGACGTAAACCGAGCGTAGCAGGGTGAATCTGGCAGCGGCACCCCCTCCGCGAACGAATATTCATGACCGTGCAAACAAATCCCACGGAGGGCGATTCCGTGCCGTGTGCGAGCAAGGCAAGTTGTCGTGCTGCCACGATCCGCCGCGCCGACCTGAAGACCAACACGAGAAGAAAGACCTTGGTAATAAGTGAACCCATCGATGACACGACACCAGTATCCATGACCGATCAAGAAAAGTTCAGCTGGCGACACCGATACGTAGCGTCGTGGATAAGGCATCATGAGCCGATGACTTCGAAGCAAATATCGATCCCGTGCGCCGTACTAAGAGGTGGTTCGTCGCGCGCGGTGTATTTTCTCAATGACGATGTACCCGAGAATACGCGCCTACGTGATCGGATGTTGCTCGCCGTCGTGGGTGGTCCGGATGCGCTTCAAGTCGACGGTATCGGTGGAGGCCATCCGCTCAATAACAAGGCAGCCATTATCAGTACTTCGAGCCGCGACGATGCGGATCTAGATTATTTGTTCCTGCAGCTTGTGCCGGCAGAGGGAAAAGTCCGGACGGACCAAAACTGCGGTAATGTCCTGGTCGGCGTCGGACCTTTCGCAATCGAAACCGGACTTATCGAAGCCGCGGCCCCCCGAACGACTATTCGCGTGCATATGGTCAATAGCGGCAATATCTGTGAACTGACATTCGAGACGCCGGAGGGGCAGGTCAAGTATGAGGATGATACGGCGGTTAACGGCGCGTCCCACGGCGGTGCTTCGGTCATCTGTGATTTTCTCGACGTCGCCGGTTCTGCGTGCGGCTCGTTATTGCCGACGGGAAGCGTGCTGGACGAGATTGACGGCGTCTCCGTAACCTGTATCGATAATGGCATGCCGGTGGTGATCCTGCGGGCTGAGGACTTCGATGTGGCTGGTGACGAAACACCCGAAGAGCTCGATGCCAATGCAGCGCTTAAGCAGAGGCTCGAGGCATTGCGCCTCAAGCTCGGTCCTCTGATGCATCTCGGCGACGTGGTCGATATGACCGTGCCAAAGATGTGCCTGGTGTCAGCGCCTAGACACGGGGGGCTGATCTCGACCCGTACTTTTATTCCGCATGTCTGTCACCGCTCGGTAGGGATTCTTGGCGCGATCACTGTTGCGACGGCGTGCTTGCTGCCGGGCTCCGTGTGTAGAGATATCGCCGTGGTCCCGGACGGCAACGAGATAGCGGTGTCAGTTGAGCATCCCTCCGGCTCTCTTGCCATCCGGCTTGTCGTCGACGAGTCCGCCACGGCCGAGGAGAGGATCAAGCGGGCTGGCGTCGTCAGGACCGCGAGGCTGATTATGCGAGGTCAGGCGTATGTTCCGACTTCGCTATCGTGGCGGCCTGAGCAAGCAGGTTCGATCTAACTTGGCTCCGCGATGAAACGAATCGCCGCACCAGACCCCGACACCAGAACGCCTGAATTCGAGCTGCCACTCGGTGCCTGCGACGCACATTGCCATGTGTTCGGACCCGCCAACGTATTTTCGTTCGCCGACACACGCAAGTACACGCCTCCCGACGCGCCGAAAGAAAAGCTCGAGAAACTGCATGACACGCTCGGAATCGGGCGGGCCGTTATTGTACAGGCGAGCTGCCACGGAACAGACAATTCAGCGATGCTGGACGCGATCGCGTCGAATCGGGATCGCTACCGTGGCGTCTGCAACGCCGCAGAGTCGTTTTCCGGCGAGCACTTCGAGAAACTGCACGCAGGTGGTGTCCGGGGAGTGCGCTTTAACTTCGTCAAGCATCTGGGCGGCGCCCCGGGCCTGGACAAGCTGCGCAGCATTATTTCCAGAATGAAGCACCTGCCATGGCACGTCGAACTGCACTTCGATGCCCGGGATCTGCTCGAATATGAAGCGGTGATCGATTCGATCCCGCTGCCGGTCGTTATCGACCACATGGGGCGCACTCCGGTAGCTGATGGTGTTGAGCAGATGCCATTTCAGTCTTTGTTGCGCAAGCTGAGGGTCAGTGACGACCTCTGGGTCAAGCTCTCAGGCGCAGAGCGTATTTCCGCCGCCGGGCCGCCTTTTGTCGACGCGGCGCCGTTTGGTGCGGCCTGCGTCGAGGCAGCTCCCGATCGCTGTATCTGGGGTACCGATTGGCCGCACCCCAACGTCAAGACCATGCCGAACGACGGCGATCTGGTCGATCTTCTACCGATGATGATTCCGGATCCGGAGTTGCAACGAAAAGTGCTGGTCGATAATCCGGCGAGGCTCTTTGGATTCTAACTTGCGAGGCAGATGCGTATGCGAAGCGTGGCCGTCCGAAATATTCCTCGAGCGCAAGCCGAACAGATCGCCGCGCTCGAATCCTTTGGTGTTGCAACGGTACACGAAGCGCAGGGGCGTGTCGGTCTGACAAAACCATATATGCGGCCGATCTTTCCAGGTGCGAGGATTGCCGGTAGCGCCGTTACGATTCTCGCGCACCCAGGCGATAATTGGATGATTCACGTCGCGCTTGAGTTGTGCCGGCCGGGAGACATCCTCGTAGTCGGTGTAACCGCCGACAATACCGACGGCATGTTCGGCGATCTGCTCGCGACCTCAGCGCTAGCGCATGGAGTAAAAGGTCTGGTTATCGACGCTGGAGTCCGCGATATTCGCGAATTGACCGAAATGAAATTTCCTGTGTGGTCGAAGGCAATTTCCGCCAAGGGTACGGTCAAGGAGACACCTGGCAGCGTCAACGTGCCAATCGTTTGTGCTGGCGCCCATGTGACCCCAGGTGATGTCGTCGTCGCCGACGACGACGGCGTGTGTATCGTGCCACGAATTACCGCAGGCGCCGTCGTGGAAAAGGCCGCGGTGAGAGAGGCAAATGAGATGGGCAAGCGCGAGAGATTCAAAGCCGGGGAAATCGGCCTCGATATCTACGACATGCGTGGCCGGCTCGCCGATGCGGGGCTCGAGTATCTTGATTCCCTCGAGGATCTCGACACCTGACGTCCGCCTGCCCAGCCAGGCCGATGTTATAGTTTGCGCGTGTCTCAGATCAGCATCAGACAAGCACGAACCTTCCTCGCGGCCGCAAAACACTCGACCATCTCGGGTGCCGCAAAGGCGATCAACCGTTCGCAGACGTCGGTGACTAAATCGCTCCAGGATCTTGAACGAGAGCTCGGCGTGGAGTTATTCGATCGTTCGTCGATGGGAATTACGCTGACGGTATACGGCAAGGCGCTAGAACGCGCAGCGAACGAAGCAGCAGCAGCTTTCGAACGTGCCGGCGAACTCGTTCCCCCCGTACACATGAGGGAATCATCGAGCGTAGCCCGATTTTTTCAGATGGATGTCTCCGGCAAGTGGCTCGATGCGTTATTAGCAACAGCCGAGCAGCAAAGTCTGATGGGAGCCGCGAAACAGTTATCGGTGACTACTGCGGCCGTCTCCGCCAATCTGCGCAAGCTGGAGGATACGCTGCATACGACGTTATTCGAACGAACGCCGACTGCGACCATTCCGACAACTTACACGCGTACGTTGGTCCGCTATGTGAAGCTTGCGCGCAGTCATCTCCGGCATGCTTGCGACGAACTGTCCAGCATGAAGGGTGTCAAGACAGGACGAGTCACTATCGGCAGCCTGCCTTTTATGCGGACACTGATGCTGCCGCGTGCGATCACGATGATGCGCACGTCGCATCCGTACATTGATGTATCGACGCTGGAAGGGCGCTACGATGACCTCGTCGTGGCCTTACGCTGTGGCGATATAGATTTTCTCGTCGGTGCGCTTCGCGAGTCCACGTCTGACGCGGATCTGATCGAGGAGGCTTTGCTCGAAGATGAGTTGTCGCTGATAGTGCGAAGCGGCCATCCGTTGCAAGACAAGAAGACGGTCGACTGGCCGGATTTGTTGGACTGCGAATGGATTTTACCGCGTCGCGGCACGCCGACTCGCGAACTGTTTGAAGCAGCGATCGAGAGTCACTATCTTACGCTCCCGCAACATGTTATCGAAACCAGCTCGACCGTATTGTTGCGCGGTTTGCTCATGGAAACCGACTATGTCACCGTTCTGTCGCGCCACCAAATCTTCTACGAAGAAAAAGCCGGCATGCTAGTAGCGTTGCCGTTCGAGTTGCCCAAGACACGCCGTCCGATAGGCATTACGCTGCGGGCGCACACGAGCGTCGCCCCGGCCGCGAAATTGCTGATTGATGACTTGAGAGTGGTCGTCGCAAAAATTCTCGAAGCACCCTGAGCGCCGTCCTAACGCATTTCATGGCTTTGAAATGAGAATTCTCTTGCTGCGAGCGAATCCGAATAGTGGAATGCGCGGCATGATGGGAACCGACGCACGAATACGACGCTGTAGACGCGGGGAAGATCAATGAAAATTTGTTTGGCGGGTGGCGGTGCCTTCGGTAAGAAGCATCTGGCCGGACTGAAAAACATCGATGATGTCGAGGTTACGGCGCTGGTCGGGCGAGTCGCCGAGTCGACGGAAGCGCTGGCGACCGAGCATGGCATTCCGTTCTGGACGCTGGATCTGCAAGAAGCGCTCGCCCAGCCCGGTATCGAAGCCGCGATCCTCGCGACACCGACACAGATGCACGCCGCCCAGGCGATCGAAGTC
>SMVA01061396.1_pt1 | contig 24245 bp, 16 predicted proteins | sample 2456451 | NCBI WGS metagenome assembly SMVA01 (sample SAMN11095933, study PRJNA526329) | marine sediment metagenome | biome: Marine sediment; feature: Surficial sediment; material: Deep marine sediment; isolation source: Hadal surficial sediment | place: Pacific Ocean | collected 2014-05 | depth... | reverse complement strand
TGTCTTTCTGGCCGCGTCGATGGCGGTTGGGCTGGAAACCGCCGGTGGTTTGCTGCAGGTAAATGGCATCAACGCCGTCGGTGCGCTTGATCAGAGCATCGACACCATCCTTCCGGAAGAAAATGGCATCAGCGTAGCGGACGTTACCTTCTCCCGGGCAATGTTCGATCGACTCGTCCGCATCATGACGTTGCTCTATGGCGTCGTGCAGGACGATGTGCTGTTTCGTTTTGCTGTGATCCTAGCTGCCAGCGATCCCGCTGATGCTAAGGCCGTACTCGCCTCTTCGCTGGATACTGCCGCATTGCTCGATCTGCGAGGCGTGGTGCAGAGTTTGGCGTTCGCCAACACGACGCAAATCGCGGCAATCGGCCAGCGAATTGCACAGCAGCCCAGCATGATGCCTCCGCTTGTTGCCTTTTCCGCGGTCAACGCCAGTGTCGCGGCGGGAAATCCCGCGGAATTGAGTTGGGCGTCTGCAAACGCAGAACAGTGCCGCGCTGGCGGGGGTTGGTCGGGCGATGTGGCCGCGACCGGTTTTTTTACAACGCAGCCTTTGGCTACTCAGACGGCATTCAGCCTGAGTTGTATAGGTCTCGGCGGGATCAGGACCGAGACTATTGTGGTTGGCACTAACGCCACGACACTCGTGCCCATGGTCGATCTGAGTGCGGCAGCGTCCCTCGTTGCCGCTGGAGACAGCGTCGATCTGAACTGGCTGGCTACCAATGCGGACAGCTGCGTCGCCAGCGGCGACTGGAACGGAACGAAGGCCAGCTCCGGTGGTGTCGAGAGCGTTGGTCCGCTCTTGAGTCATTCGAGCTTCACCATCGATTGTACAGGCGGTGGCGGGGTTGCCTCAGCGACGGTAACCGTGGCGGTGGCAGCAGCTCCAGCCAACCAGCCACCGGTTGCGTTCTTCAGCATCGCGCCGACCACAGGCAAAGCGCCTATCACAATCAATTTTGATGCAACTGCCTCGACAGACGCAGACGGTACAGTTGTCGGCTACAACTGGATCTTTGGAGACGGCTCGCCGGGCGCTGGTGGGGCCTTTGTCTCGCACACCTATTTAAGCGAGGGGACATACACCATCACTTTGAGTGTCGCCGATAATGCTGGTGCGACTCACAGTAGTACCCGGAGTGTCGCCGTACAGCCGGAGAACCTGCCACCTGCCGCGCAGGCATCTGCCTCACCGCTTGCGGGCAAGGCACCGTTGACCGTTACCTTCAGTGGGGCCGCTTCTAGCGATGCCGATGGCTCGGTGGTTTCGTACAGCTGGGATTTTGGGGATGGTACGGCGAGCGGTAGTGGTTCTGCGGTGCAGCACACTTATGCAACAGCAGGAAACTACACAGCCGTGTTGAGCGTCGTCGATTCCGATGGGGCAACAGCGAGCGCCCCAGTGATGATTGCCGTTGCCGCTGCCAATGTTGCACCAACCGCACTTTTGTCGGGTGCTCCGCTTACAGGGAACGCACCGTTGCTGGTGGCCTTCGATGGCTCTGCGTCGAGCGACTCGGACGGCGCAGTTGTCAGCTACGGATGGAATTTCGGTGACGCCACAGCGACAGGCAGCGGGGTTGCGCTAAATCACACTTATACAGACGAGGGTACGTTCTCCGCGACGTTGACGGTCGCAGACGATGACGGGACCAATGCCAGTCAGTCTGTATCGATCATCGTAGGACCACCCAACCAACTGCCCGCAGCAAGTGCAGGTGCGACACCGCCAACCGGAGATGCACCGTTAAGCGTCAGTTTCGACGGCAGCGGATCGAGCGATGTTGATGGCGTGATCGTCGACTACCTCTGGAACTTTGCGGACGGGTCTACGAGCGCAAGTGGTGTGACGGTAACGCACACTTACGCAGTGGATGGAGCGTACGTGGCAACGTTGACTGTTACTGATGACGATGGTGCGTCCAACACCAGTGGCGTCAGTATCACGGTGAACGTACCTCCGCCGCCGAATCAGGAACCGATTGCGGTCGCCTCGGCCACACCAGCCAGCGGTAAGGCACCTTTGAATACCACCCTCAGCGCGGAGAACTCATCTGACCCTGATGGATCTATCGCTGCCTATGTCTGGGACTTCGGTGATGGATCTTCTACCGTTGCAGGGTCCAGAGTGCAACACAGCTACATCAATTCGGGCAGCTATACCGCCACACTGATGGTTACGGACGATCAGGCAGCGAGTGCGACAGCGTCGGTAGTGATCACCGTTGCTGCGGCCAATGTTGCGCCAACGGCGCTTTTTACTGGCTCTCCCATAACTGGCAAAGCGCCCTTATCAGTCGACTTTGATGGTTCTGCCTCGACAGATCCGGATGGTGTGATGACCAGCTACGAATGGGATTTCGGCGATGGCACGCCCGGTGCGAGTGGCGTGATTAACTCGCACACCTATGCCGCCGAAGGTGCTTATACCGTGACGCTGAGAGTGAGGGATGATGACGCAGCCATCGCTCTAACAACGACGCTGATAACGGTAACCGCACCTAACCAGTCACCGGTGGCTTCTTTTGGCTTCGCTCCCGGTAGCGGTAAAGCACCGTTGCCCATCGTATTCGATGCCTCAGCATCCGGTGATTCCGATGGTGCTATCGCCAACTACATTTGGGATTTTGGCGATGAGTCGACAGCGGGTAGTGGAGTTGCAACCGCGCATACTTACGGTGCCGGAAGCTTCACGGTTACGCTAACGGTGGTCGATGACGATGGAGCAACACACACACAAGTGCAGACACTGAGTATTCAGCCGCCGAATGCAGATCCTCTAGCGGTGGCCACAGGTTCACCTCTCGCGGGAGAAACCCCATTGCTTGTGACGTTCGACGCCTCCAGTTCGACAGATTTCGATGGGGTGATCGTCGCCTACGACTGGGATTTTGGTGATGGTTCAGCGCTTGCAAGTGGCGCTGCGCTCCAGCACAGTTTTCTAACCGCAGGCACTTACACCGTTACGTTGACAATCATGGATTCTGATGGAGCGCTCGCGACTGATTCAGTCGTACTCAGCGTGACAGAACCTGATCCGCCCGAACCCATGTTGTCCTTCACGGCACAGCATCTGGTGTTAAACAGCGGCGGGGTGACTGAACTTGCGTGGACGGCAACGGCCGTGGACAGCTGTCTAGCCAGTAGTGGTTGGTCAGGTGTGAAGAGCCTTACGGGTAATGAACAGATCGGGCCGCTGAATTCCAGTACCAGCTTCACGCTCAGTTGCTCCGGCGCAGGGGGCACTGTTGTAGAACTGCTGACCATCGGCGTGAATGGTTCCGTTACTCTCCAATGGTCAGCGCCGACGGAAAACATAGACGGCTCCCCGCTCACTGACCTCGCCGGGTTCAGGATCTATTCTCTCGATTCAACGGGGGTGTACAACGTGGTCGCCGAGCTGAATGATCCTGGCCTCACCAGCTACGCGCTCGACATCGCGATTGGCAGCTATCAATTTGTGATGACGGCCATTGACAGCGATGGTAACGAAAGCGGTTTCTCGAACTCGGTGGTGAAAACCGTGAGCGCGACGAGTATCTGAGCGGAACTGCTGCCGGCCAATACGGCGGATGTCCGCGAGCAATTCCGCCGCTGCAGATCTTGCGGTGCCGATTAGCCGCAGATGCGGCATACTTCGCCTCCCGAATTTTCCGACAAAACAGCAGGAAGGCACATGAAAGGGACTGTTCACTACGAGACCCGAGGCAATATCGCGCTGATGACGATCGACAACCCTCCGGTCAACCCGCTGTCCAGCGGCGTTCGCCAGGGACTTCACGACGGCATAAGCAAGGCGCTGGCGGATGATTCCGTCGCTGCGATCGTTCTCACCGGTGCGGGGCGCGCTTTCATCGCCGGTGCGGATATCTCCGAGTTTGGCAGTGCGGCGAGCGAAGGGCCCGGCCTGCATGAGTGCCTCAGCCTCATGGAAAACAGTCCAAAGCCGATCATCGCCGGTTTGAACGGGACCGCCTTCGGTGGCGGCCTCGAAGTTGCGCTGTGTTGCGATTACCGGGTGGCGGCGCCAAAGGCGCCGGTCGGTTTGCCCGAAGTGAAACTCGGTCTACTGCCCGGAGCGGGTGGCACGCAGCGTCTGCCGCGCCTCATCGGAGCGGAAAAAGCACTGGACGTCATCCTCTCGGGGGATCCCATCGTCGCACCGGCTGCCAGAGAGCTGGGCATCATCGACGAAGTCGTTGACGGTGACATCGTGGAAGGCGCCATCGCCTACGCCCGGAAGGTGATCGCCGACGGTGGTCAGACCCGCAAGATTCGTGATGAAAGTACGCTGATCGAAGCCGATCGTGGCAACGAGCAGATCTTCGCCGATGCCAGGATTCGAGCAGCTCGGCGGATGCGTGGCCGGTTTGCCCCGGAGATGATCGTGCAGTGTGTCGAAGCCGCGGTGAATTCCGCTGATTTCGACGCCGGTCTGCAAGTGGAGCAGGAATGCTTCAGGAAGTGTCTCGAACACCCGCAGCGAGAGGCGCTCATCCACATGTTCTTCAGTGAGCGCGAAGTCTCGAAGATTCCGGGCGTGCCCCGCGATACCGAGGTAAGAACCATCGCCAAGGCCGGTGTGATTGGTTGCGGCACCATGGGCGGTGGCATCTCGACGTGTTTCGCCAATGTCGGAATTCCGGTTACGGTGCTCGAAATGAATTCGGAGGCCCTGGAAAAAGGGCTTGGGGTGATCAAGCGTAATTACGATACCCAGGTGCAGCGCGGTCGTCTGACGGCCGAAGAGGTAGATCAGCGAATGAGCCTCTTCAGTGGGACCACCCGCTACGAAGATCTTGGTGATGTGGATGTCATTGTCGAGGCGGTCTACGAAAACATCGATGTCAAAGTGGAAATCTTTGAGAAACTCGAAACGATAGCAAAACCGGGCGCAATACTTGCGAGCAACACGTCGGGTCTGGATATCGATAAAATGGCCGCCGCGACCAGCCGACCGGGAGACGTGATCGGCATGCATTTCTTCAGCCCGGCCAACGTAATGCGCCTGCTCGAGGTAGTCCGGGGCGAGGCAACCAGCAACGAGACGATCGCCACGGTGATGCAGCTTGGCAAGCAACTGCGCAAGGTAGCGGTGCTGTCCGGCAACGCTCCGGGCTTCATCGGTAACCGCATGCTGGGTCAGTACACGCGTCAGGCGGGGGAAATCATTCTCCAGGGTGCCACACCCTACCAGGTGGACAGCGTCATGAACGCCTTTGGCATGCCGATGGGGCCGTTTCAGATGAACGATCTGGTGGGTCTGGATCTGGGGTGGCGGGCACGCAAACTCGCCGGTGTCGCAGCCGCCGATGTGCCGATCACCGCGCGCGTTGCGGATAAGTTGTGTGACCTCGAACGCTTCGGCCAGAAAACCGCCCGCGGTTTCTACATCTACCCCGAAGGCAGCCGTGCCGGGCAACCCGATCCCGAAGTGATAGCCCTGGTGGAAGAGACGTCTGCCGAACTGGGTATCGAGCGGCACGAAATCGAGGACGACGAAGTGCTAAAGCGCTGTCTCTATCCGTTGATCAACGAAGGTGCGCGCATTCTCGAAGCCGGCATTGCGCTGCGACCCTGTGACATCGACATCGTCTACATAAACGGTTACGGATTTCCTGAAGTCACCGGGGGCCCGATGTTCTGGGCGGATCGGCAGGGGCTGGACAACGTGCTGGCAGACATCAATCGTTTCAAGGAAATCTACGGTGGTGAGGCCTGGGAGCCGGCACCTCTGCTGGAGCGCCTGGTCGCCGAAGGCAAAGGATTCGCCAGTCTGCAGGGCTAGCAGCGGCGCGGAACCGGCGGGTCCACGGGCTCAATGATGATGATCATGGGCTCCGTGCGCGTGGCCGTGGCTGATTTCTTCTGCAGTGGCTTCGCGCACGTCGACCACCTCGATGTCGAAGGTGAGCGTGCGTCCGGCGAGCGGGTGGTTGAGATCGACGTCGACCATTTTCATTCCCACCTTGACGACCATGGCCGAACGCGCGCCCTGCTCGGTGCGTAGTTGTGTGATCAGGCCGGGCCGCAGGCGCTTCGGATTGGCAAAGTACTTCTTCGAGATACGCTGTAAGTGCTCGTCGCGCCGCGGGCCATAGGCTTCTGCCGGGTCCAGTGTAATCGTGAAGCGGTCACCGGTAACGCGGCCGGCGAGTGCGCGTTCCACCCCGCGAATCGCATTGTGGTGGCCGTGAAGTATGGATGATGGATGACCATCGCGGGTTGATTCGAGCTCTGCTTGCGTTTCGTCGCTCAGCACATAGTGAAAATCGACGATGGTGTTCTTCGTGACCTGCACTGTCTTGCCAGCCTTATTCAACGAGTTCCTGCCTAAAGTACTCGAATCCGGAGTTGGATGATGACCGCCTCCCGATTTGGATATTCTGGACAGGAACTCGCTAAACACCGGGCAGGCGTGGAGCGTGGCGTTCGACTCTCTCCCCGGCATTTGATACAAAAGACCGCCTGGGTTGAGGGATTACAGTTATGAGCATGCTGCCGACATCGGTGACGATCACCGACGATACAATGCGCGAAGGATTGCAGATCGAAAGTGCGGACATTCCAGTCTCGGCAAAGCTTCGATTGCTCGACGCGCTGGGCGAGACGGGGGCAAAGGTGATTTCGATCGGCTCGTTTGCGCACCCTAAGTGGACGCCGCAGATGGCCTGCATCGATGAGATCGCGGAGCAGTTCGTGCCGAAAGCCGGCGTGGAATACACCGCTGCCGTGTTCAACAAAAGGGGTTTTGATCGGGCAGACCAGTACTTTCCCAAGATCAACGTTCGCCGCAAGCGCTTTGGCACACATGTGGAGCTTTGCGACACGTTTGCCAGACGCAACTACAACCGTACACAGGCGCAACAGATTGCCGGTATGGATGCCACCATTGAAGCTGCGCGACAGGCAGGCGTGGAACACGGTGCGGTCGCGATTGGCAATCCCTTTGGTTCCAACTACGAAGGGCCGTTCTCGCTCGAACAGCGCATGGCGCTGATCGGCTTGATGATCGATCGCTGGCACGATGCGGGATTCGAAGTGAAGCGGTTGTCGTTTCTCGAAGCGATGGGTTGGAATCTGCCGCACCAGGTTCGCGAAACACTCCTGGCGATCCGTGAGCGCTGGCCGGAAATCACGGACTTTCACTGTCATCTGCACAACTCCCGGGGCGTGACGATCGCCAGCTACTACGAGGCGCTGCAACTCGGGGTCACGGAGTTCGACACGTCGATCGGCGGAATGGGCGGCTGTCCTTACTGTGGCAACGGCCGCGCCGCGGGTCATGTGCCGACAGAGGACTTCGTCGATCTGTGTCATGAGATGGGGATCGAGACAGGCTACGATCTCGACAAGCTGATCGAAGCGGCTGCGATCGCAGAAGAAGTCGTCGGTCATCCGCTGTGGGGACACGTATCGAAAGCCGGCCCGCGACCGCGTGACGAGCGCCTTTATCCGACGGATATGCCATTTGTCGAAACACTTGAAGAAGCGGCCCATTTTCGCAAAGGCCCGCAGGTCTACGCCGATCAGCTCTCGCCGTGGCGCGAGGGAGATGCCCTCACGGGTTAGAAATTTCTAAAAAGTTGCCAGAACCGAGGTAGGAAACGATGCCGGTACTTGAGTCGAAGCTGGATATCCGCACTGAGGAATATCAGCAAAACCGGGCAGACATGCTCGATATGCTCGGCACGCTCGATGAGCTGTACGTCGAAGCCGCCGAGGGCGGCGGTGAGGAAGCGATGGCGCGACTGCGCTCGCGCGGCAAGATGCCCATCCGGGAACGAATCAGCCTGGTGCTCGACCGGGATTCACCGTTTCTGGAGATCAGTCCGCTGGCAGCCTGGTATTCGAACTTCAATGTCGGCTCGGGTTTCGTGGTGGGAATCGGTGTCATCGAAGACACTGAATGTCTCATCCTGGGCCACGATCCGTCCGTGCGCGCGGGTGCATTCAACCAGTTCAACGCGAAAAAACTCATGCGCGGGCTTGAGATCGCCCGGGAAAACCGGCTGCCTTACGTGCAGTTCGTCGAATCCGCCGGCGCGGACCTGCGCGGAGAGGGTGGCGGTGATCCGGAGGCCGCCATGCGCCGCGAAGGCGGTCACTTTGGAGAATCGGGGCGCCTGTTCTATGAGATCACGGAATTGTCGAAGATGCGCATCCCGACGATCTCAGTGGTCTTCGGAGCCTCTACCGCGGGTGGTGCGTATCAGCCCGGTATGAGCGACTACAACATCTTCATCAAGGGTCAGTCGAAAGTGTTTCTCGGCGGACCACCCCTGGTGAAGATGGCCACGGGTGAAGACGCGGATGAAGAAAGCCTTGGCGGGGCGCAGATGCACGCGACCATCTCCGGACTTGGCGACTACCTGGCGGAGGACGAGCGCGACGGAATTCGCATGTGCCGTGAAGTCATCTCCCATCTCAACTGGCGTAAGAAAGGCCCAGGCCCGAGTCTCCCGATCGATGAGCCGGTGCATGACGCGGAAGAACTGCTGGGGATCGTCTCAAAAGACCTGCGCGCGCCGTTCGACATGCGCGAAGTCATCGCCAGAATCGTCGATGGATCGCGCTTCGAAGATTTCAAACCGGTCTATGGCCCGACGCTCGTGTGCGGCTGGGCGTCCATTCACGGTTTTCCGATCGGCATACTCGGCAACAACGGCGCGCTCTTTTCCGAATCATCGGAGAAGGCCTCGCAGTTCATTCAGTTGTGCAATCAGATCGACGTGCCATTGCTGTTCCTGCACAACATCACGGGCTACATCGTCGGCACCGACTTCGAACAGGGCGGGATAACCAAAAACGGCTCCAAAATGATCAACGCGGTGTCGAACTCGACGGTGCCTCATCTGACGGTGATCGTCGGCGCATCGTACGGTGCTGGCAACTATGGGATGAGTGGCCGTGCGTTTGGCACGAGATTCACCTTCATCTGGCCGACGGCAAAGATCGCCGTCATGGGTCCCAAGCAGATGGCGGGCGTCATGTCGATCGTGCAGCGTAACGCGGCGGAGCGCCGCGGCCTCGAGTTCGATGAAGAAGCTGATCGCAAACGCGCCGAAATCGCCGAACACTGGGCGGAAGAGCGCTCCAAGGGACTCTTTGCAACCTCCCGGGTATCCGACGACGGCATGATCGATCCGCGCGACACGCGCACCGTGCTCGCCATAGCGCTATCCACCTGTCACAACGAAGTGGTTCAAGGGACTAAGGAGTTCGGCACATGGCGGATGTAGTAACGAAAAAGGTGGCCAAAAAAGTGGCGAAAAAAGTGCTGAAAGCTGAGGCGAAAGAAGCGACGGATGCAGGAGCTATCAAACCGATAACCCGACTGCTGATTGCCAACCGCGGCGAAATTGCCCGGCGGATTATCCGCACCGCGCATGAGATGGGCATCGCGACTGTCGCGATTTACGCCGACGGTGATGCCGATGCCCCTTTCGTTCACGATGCGGACTCGGCAATTGCGCTCGGCGGTAAATCATCGGCGGATACCTATCTCAATGTAGAGAAAGTTCTCGCAGCCTGTAAACGTTCCGGCGCCGACGCCGTGCACCCGGGGTATGGATTTCTGTCTGAAAATGCCGCGTTCGCCGATGCGGTCATCGCCGCCGGGCTTATCTGGGTGGGACCGTCACCACAGGCAATCGCCCAGATGGGAGACAAGTTGTCTGCCAAACGGCTGATGCAGGAAGCCGATGTCCCCACGTTACCGGCGGCCGAACTTGGCCCCGGTGAAGATGCTGCGGCGGCGGCGGACGGGATCGGCTATCCGGTATTGGTGAAAGCGTCTGCTGGTGGTGGTGGCCGCGGTATGCGGGTGGTGGAATCTGCGGACGAGCTGTCGGCAGCCATAGAGGCGGCGCGGCGGGAAGCGTTGGCGGCCTTCGGTGATGACACGCTGTTTCTCGAGCGTTGGTTGACCGCGTCAAGGCATGTCGAAATTCAGATACTCGGCGACAACTACGGCAACCTCGTCCATCTGTTCGAACGCGAATGTTCGATCCAGCGCCGGCATCAGAAAATTATCGAAGAAGCACCGTCGCCGGCGGTGGACGACGCGTTGCGAGCTCGCCTGGGTGCTGCGGCGCTGGCTGCTGCTAAGAAGATTGGCTATTCATCGGCCGGCACCGTGGAATTTCTACTCGCAGGGGATGAATTCTGGTTCCTGGAGGTAAATACCCGGTTGCAGGTCGAACATCCTGTAACAGAGGAAATCACGGGGCTCGATCTCGTTCGCGAACAACTGAGAATCGCGGAGGGGGAAGTACTCGGTTACGCTCAGGAAGACCTGTCGATTGACGGTCATGCCATCGAAGCTCGACTGTACGCTGAAGATCCGGAGAACGATTTTCTACCTGCGCCGGGAAGGGTGGTGCACTGGTCACCAGCCGATACCGATCATGCGCGGTTCGATTCCGGCATCGAGACCGGCAGTGAAGTCAGCATCGAGTTTGATCCCCTGATGGCGAAAGTGATCGTCAAAGCCGGCAGTCGGCGCGAAGCGGCGGCTCGTCTGGCCCGGGTGCTGGAAAATACCAGTATTCAGGGTGTGACGAACAACCGGGATTTTCTCGTTGCCACGCTGCGCTCGCCTGAGTTCCTTCAGGGAGACACGACGACCGATTTTATCGATCGTGTCGCACCAGCGAAAACGCGCGATATCAGCGAGACAGAGTTGACCGATGCACTGGTTGCCATCGTTATGCATGCGCAGGCAGTACGGCGTGCGGGCGCCACCGCGCTTGGCAGTATTACCGGTGGCTGGCGCAATTCCATTATGCCGCCGGAGAGAGTCACTTTCCGCGGTCCGGCCGGTGTTGAGATCGAGGTCACATACCGGGTGCAACGCGATGGCACCTTCCAGATCGGCATCGGTGAGCATGAGCATCTGGTCACCGTGTTTGCAGCGGGCGATGGCCCGGGCAACGTCGACCTGGAAATCGATCAGCGGCGAGTCAAGCTGCGCGTCGCGCGCGAGGATCGTCGATGGTTCATCCACGGTAGCGCCGGTGATCTGCAGCTTGAGGAATTGCCGCGATTCCCGCTGTCGGATCTCGGCGATTTCACAGGCGGGCTCGTGGCGCCGATGCCGGGCAATGTGCTGGCGACTCATGTCGTTGAGGGAGATTCCGTGAATGAGGGCCAGTTACTGTTGATACTCGAAGCCATGAAGATGGAACACAGAATCACTGCGCCCATCACCGGGACGGTTGCTCAGTTACTAGTTGCTGAAGGTGATCAGGTTACCAACGGCGAACTGCTCGTGGTACTCGAAGAGATAGTACTGGAAGAGGAAGGCGAATAGCTGTGTCGAACACTGAAGCAACACTCTATGAAATCCGCAACGGTGCGGCCTGGATCACGCTGAACCGCCCGGAGAATCGCAACGCCCTGTCTGCGATTCTGGTGGCAGAGCTCTATGACCATCTGCAGGCGGCGAATGAAGATTCATCGGTGCGTTCGATTGTCATCACGGGATCCGGACCTGCATTCTGCGCAGGGGCTGATCTCAAAAGTCCGCCTGGCCAGGTGATCGATGGTGGGCGATCGGTGCCTTACACGGATGTGCTGACGGGTATTCTGGAGAGCCCCAAACCCGTGATTGCGGCTGTTAACGGTGCCGCGTTTGCCGGAGGACTGGGCCTTGTTGGTGCTGCGGACATCGTGATTACTGTGGCAGACGTCCAGTTCAGCTTCAGTGAGGTTCGAATCGGGGTGATTCCCGCCGTGATCTCCGTCGTCTGCATTCCGAAACTGGGCACCCACCACGCGATGAAGCTGTTCGTGACCGGCGAGCGGTTCACCGGGCAGCAAGCGGTGGACATGGGGTTCGCGCATCGTGCGGTGGCCGCGGATGAACTGACAGCCGCCGTGGAGGAAGAGATCGCCGCCATCAACATGGGAGGTCCCATTGCGGTTGTTGAATGCAAAAAGCTGGTCCGCCGGGTAGCCGAGCTTTCAATCGAGGAAGGGTTCGCAGTCACCGCTGAGTGGAGTGGCAGGATGTTCCGTTCTGAGGAGGCGGCCGAAGGCATGGCGGCTTTTCGTGAGAAACGTAAAGCGGCCTGGGTGGACGACTCGCAGGATTGACGTGACCCGGGGTCGGTCAAACTAATATTCGCCAGGATGCAGGAGTCTGTCCGATATGCCACGGCTCGTTGACTATATGTCCCGCTCGCGCGAGTACTATCTCGCCCAGGGTTATGACACGCCCTATGTCTGGGCGCAGCATTCGACTATTCCATTCAGCAAGCTGAAGACCCCTCTCACACAAGCAAGCGTTGCACTCCTGACCACGGCCAGTCACATGCGAGCGGACGGCAAGCCTGCTGATCCGAAGCAAACGGAAATCGGAATGAGCGATTCAGCGCCGGTGAACTTCTTTACGCAAGATCTTTCCTGGGACCGCGCGGCGACGCATACGGACGATCTGGCATCTTATTTTCCGTTGGCGGCACTGCAGAGGCTGGCCGTCGAGGGCGAGATCGGTCGAGTTGCCTCTCACTACTACTGTCTACCCTCGAAATACAGTCAGCGGCAAACGCTCGAAGTTGATGGTCCCGTGATCGTGCAGAGTTGTCTGGAAAACAAGGTGACTGCGGTGGTGTTAGTACCCTTGTGACCCGTATGTCACCAGACCGTGAGTCTGGTTGCCCGTCAGCTCGAGGAAGCAGGAATTGCGACGGTCATTCTTGGTTCCGCCAGGGATATCGTAGAGCAGTGTGGTGTACCGCGGTTCGTGTTCACCGATTTTCCACTGGGGAATCCGTGCGGCAAGCCATACGATGAAGAGATGCAGCTGGCGATCCTCAGGGCCGGGTTGCATCTTCTCAATGAGGCTCGTGAAGGCGGATCAACCGTTCAGACGCCATGGCAATGGGACAGTGACGACTGGCGCCAGAAGTACATGGAGGTGACGGCGGAGAACCGTCAGCAGTTGCTGCGTGAGGGAGACACAAGGCGCTCGAAAATCAGCTGAAAAGTTCTGCCAGATCCGCATCCTCGCATTGCAGGAGGCGGTCGAGAAAACCGTGAAAATGCTGGCCGCCGCCTTCGTTGCGGCCGAACATCACCTCGGCGCCGGGGCGGCTCATGAGAGCGCGTTGTTGCCGTAATCCGGTCGCGTAGTCTTCCTCCCGCACGACGAACTCGAGCAGCTTGAACTGTTCATTTGCCGCCTCGCGCATCTCATCCGTCGCTGGCAACTCTTCGAGCACGTAATTCTGCACGGTGTGGGATTCCAGCGGCGTGTCGCCCGGGAACAGCTGCGAAATCATGACCCCGCGTCCGCCGCCGCCATCGAAGGAAGCGATAGAGACGTGGGGGAATATAGTCCACACGCTCTGCATGAGATGTTCGGTTGGCCACTCCTGTTCTGGAATGTCTTCGAGTTTGAGCAACGTTGGGTCTGGCGAGGCAACCCGCTGATGCGGTCCCCATGAGGTATAAATTGCCCGATTAGGCATGTTCGCGCCAAACGTATTCTTGTGCAGGATGGGTAGATGGTAGAGGTCCATATAGCCGTCGTAAGCGATCTTCCAGTTCGGCCCGGCTATCGTGTGCTCGTCGAACAACTGCCAGTTCTCGAACCCAAAGTTGGCTAAAACGGAATCGTAGCCGCACAGGAACGTATCGATATCGAGGGTTGAGTGCGGGTCGAGGGTTACCCAGATCATGCCGGCGCGTTCGGCAACTGGCAGCGGTGTCAGGCCGTGACAGGATTTGTCGATCTCGCCGAAATCCCGCTCTGCGTAGACCGCGACCAGATCACCGGCGTGATTGTAGGTCCAGGCATGGTACGGACAGGTGAACCGTTTGCTGTTACCACGGCGGCTCGTGACGATGACCGCACCGCGGTGGCTGCAGGAATTGATAAACGCGTTGAGCGCAAGATTTTCATCGCGCACAATCAGCACCGGCACACCGGCCACTTCGGTGGACTTGAAATCTCCCGCGACTTTCAGCTCACAACTCAAGGCCAGCATCAGCGGCAGTCGTTTGAAAACCTTCGCCATCTCCAGCTGCCAGCGATCCAGATCGTAGTAGTGCGCCGCAGGCACCCGCAGGACATCGGGCGTCTGCTCGATGGCGCCCTTTTTAACCAGATCGATATTGTGCCGGGCCATGGCGATCAGCTCTGCTCTACCCTGGCCATTCGCCATCATTCAATCCTCGAGTGCCGTGCGCCGATCATGGAGTCACCAGAAGTTTGCCCATATGTCCTCCAGTGAACAACATGATAAGTGCCTCCGGAAACTTCTCGATGCCGGATTCGATATGCTCAGGCAAGCTGAGTCGGCCTTCGTTCATCCAGGCCGCCAACTGTGCGGTCGCCGCAGGAAATTGCGCAGTAAAGTGGTCTACCGTGAAGCCGCACATTCGCGCATTACGTTCGGCCAGGCGCAGATACAACTTGGGGCCTCGCACGTCGTCGAGATGCTGATACTGGGAGATGGCGCCGCAGATCGAGACCCGGCCGCCTTTCGCCAGCCGGTCGAGTACCACGTCCAGTAATTCACCGCCGACGTTGTCGAAGAACACATCCACGCCATCAGGTGCCAGCTCATCGAGTCGTGCGCCAACATCCTCATTTTTGTAGTCGATGGCGCCATCGGCGCCGATTTCCTCGAGCAGATAACGCGACTTTTCGCTGCCACCTGCTATTCCGATCACCCGGGCGCCCTGGATAGTTGCCAACTGACAGGCCATCGAGCCAACCGCCCCCGCGGCGGCGGAGACGACCACGGTATCCCCTGGATTCACGCCAACCACTTCCAGCAGACCGAAGTAAGCGGTGAGGCCGGTTGTCATGCCCAGAGTGCCCAGGTACGCCGATGCCGGCGCGACGCTGGTGTCGATCTTGTTGAACATCGCGCCGGGCATGACCGCGTGAGTCTGCGCGAGTGTCGGTCCGGTCACCCAGTCGCCGGCCTGCAGCCCGCTGAACTGACTCTCCACGACCTGGCCGACACCGAGTGCTACGACCGGTTGGCCGAGCTCCGAAGTCTGATGAATGCCGCCGTCTTCCAACGTGGTGCGAATGAATGCATCGATCGACAGATGCGAAACTTCGATTGCCACGAGTTCATCCGCCACTTCCGGCAGTTCGACCTTTTCGATGGCGAAGTCACTCGTCTTCGGCATCCCCTGGGGCCTGCTGGTGAGGACCACCTGTTTGCTCATCATCACTTACGCGCCTCCTGATATTCGAATGCATTGACCGGTTACCCACTCGGCAGCGGGGGAGCAGAGATACAACGTTGCCGCACCGAGGTCCTGGGGAGTGCCGAGTCGGCCCGCCGGCAATCGCAGCATCTTCTCCAGTCGCGGCAGGTCCGCTTCGCCGAGCTTCATGGCTTGCATCATGATTTCGGTAGGTACTGCGCCAGGCATGATGCAGTTCACCCGGATGCGTGGCCCGAGTTCCTGCGCGAATGTGCGCGTGAGCATGTTAGTGCCGGCTTTGGCCGCTGAGTAATGGCCGCTGCCCGGAATGACCATCTCGGCTGCGATCGAGGAGATGTTGACGATTCTGCCACCGTCGGCCATGTGTTTTTGCGCCGTTCGGGTGCACAGCCAGATGGCTGTGAGATTAAGCAGCACGGTGGCATCCCATTCTTCCCGCGGCAGTTCGGTCAGAGGCGCCTGCAGTGGTGAGCCACCGGCGTTGTTGACCCAGACGTTGAGTTTGCCCCATTCGCTTATCGCAGCTTCGGCGAGCCGCTCGACCGCCTCGTCGCTCGTGACATCGGTTGTTACGGCGATGGCCGAGCCGTTAGCAGCAACAATCTCCTGTGCCACCCGTTCGATTTCTTCGGTACGGCGTGCCGCGCACACCACGTGAGCCCCGGCCGCAGCAAGTGTCTTTGCGATGCCTTCGCCGATGCCGCGTCCTGCGCCGGTGACGACTGCCACTTCGCCGGAGAGACCAAACAGCTCATCCAACATTTTCGTTTCCATTCGTGAACTTATCTCGTGGTTTAACTTGTTATAAGTTGGGATCGACCAGAATTTTAACTTCTTCAGGCTCAGTCGCGAGCTTGTCGAAGGCTGCTGTAATCGCACCCAGGCTGACGGTGGAAGTGTGCATCGGACTCAATTGAATTCTGCCATCGGCGACCAGAGCCTGGGTAATGGCGAATTCTTCGCGCAGATAACCCAGCGAGGCTGTCAGCCGGACTTCCTTGATGAGCCAGCCCGCAGCGTTGATCTGTGATGGCGCGTTTGGCACCCCGACCAGGGAGACGCTGCCACCCCGACGGGTAAGTTCGACTGCCTGTTCGATCGTTGTGGGAATGCCGGCGCATTCGAATACAACATCCGCACCCGCTGCGCCGATGTGTGCGTTGATGCGTTCAGCGGCGTCTTCTACCGTGGGATCCAGTGTAAGGTCGGCACCCAGAACGGCTGCCAGCTCCCGGCGACTTTGCTGCGGCTCCAGAAGGATGACCGTTCCGGCACCGGCCGTGCGGGCACATTGCATCACGAGCAGGCCGATTGGTCCGCCGCCGATCACCACCACGCTGTCGCCAGGCCGCACCTCGGTGCGGCGCACGGCATGCACGGCGACCGTAGCCGGCTCGAGCATGGCGGCATGCAGGTCGCTGATGCCGTCGTTCACCGCATAGAGCCGGGCGGCATCAATTGCGATGGACGACGCGAATCCACCATGGGGTGCGGCGAGCGGGCCGAGGCCGATGAGGCCCATGAAGGCGTTCTCGCAATGCGCGGCATCGCCGCGCTGGCAGGTGCTGCACTGGCCGCAGGCGTTGGCGATGCCAATGGCGACCCGATCGCCCTCCCGCAACTGAACGTCGGCAGGCGCAGCGGAGACGGTGCCCGTCCACTCATGGCCGCAGATCGCCGGGTTGTAGGCTGCACCGGACTGATAGGCATGAAGGTCGGTGCCACAAATGCCGCAATACGCGATCTGCACGACCGCTTTGCCCGGCGCCGCTGCAGGATCGGGAAACTCGCGTAACTCGAGCTGGTGCTTACCGGTGACCAGTGCTGCCTGCATCGTTGTTGATCCTCTGGAGTCGATACTGTTTTAGGTCGTCCTAGTTGACGGACTGGTCGGTCATGGGATTCCCGTTTTATCGTGTTACAGCCCCGGCCCGGGTTGCATCGGCGTACCGTCGGCGAAGCGGGCGAAGGCAAATCTGCCCAGATCATGTGGTATTGGTTTGCCTTGTACCATCTCTGCCATGATCTTGCCGGCCCCCGGGCCGATGCCGAAACCGTGGCCGCTGAATCCAGTGGCCAGATACAAGCCCGGACACTGCGCCACCTCGTCCATCACCGGCACGACATCCGGGGTCACGTCGATCAATCCGGCCCAGACCTCTTCGAATTTGATGCCCTTGAGGGCCGGAAAACGTGCGCCCAGGCGGTCGTGCATCTGCCGCACCGCCGCCGGGGAAGGTGCAGGATTCAGAACCCGGGTTTCTTCGAATGGCGAGATCTCATCCGCATTCCAACTACGTCGCGGTCGCAGGCGCGTGATCAGCCCATCGCCTGCACGCAGACGAAGGAATGCCTTACTTGACTTCAACGCGGGTAAAAACTCGAAGAAGTAGCGAAAGCTGTCGGCGCCTATGAAGTGCTCGTTGGCGCCGCTGGCTGCCACGGTGTAGCCACCGTCCTGGCGCCGTCGCAGTGCGATGTCGTTGGCAGCGACCGCCCCCGCAAAAATTTCCGCTGTGGCGCTGGTGCGGGCGACGGTTGAGCGAACCGTGAGTTGCGGCAGCCGGATGCCCTGATTGGCGGCAAAGAGGCTTGACCAGGCACCACCGGCACAGACCACCGCAGCGGCGCGAACCCGGCCATGCTCAGTGATCACCCCGCTGACGCGACCCGCCTGGATATCCAGATTTCTTACCGCGCAGTTTTCGCGGATACTGCAGCCGCGCTGCTGTGCCGCCCTGGCCAGGGCGGGGACGGCGACGAACGGCTCGGCTCTGCCATCGCTCGGGGTGTAGAGACCGCCACAAAACTGGCCAGGCTTGCCGCTGATGAGTTCATCGACCTCGGTGCTGCTCAATAATCGGGTGTCGAGCTGGTGTTGCTCGGCAATACTCAACCAGCGCTCGTGGGCGGCGAGTTCTTTTTCCGTTTCGGCGAGATAGAGTACGCCGCTGCGCGTGAAGCCGACGTCCGTGCCGATCTCTGCGCTGAGGCCGGCCCAGATGTCGATGCTGTCCATCACGATTGGCAGCTCCGCGGCATCGCGCCCCTGTTGCCGGATCCAGCCCCAGTTGCGACTCGACTGCTCGCCCGCGACCCGCCCTTTCTCGCAGACCAGCACGCTCACCCCGTCTTTCGCCAGAAACCAGGCTGTAGCGATACCGATCACCCCGCCACCGATAACAACCACCTCAACGCTTTCCGGTAAGGCGTCCTGCAGCGTGACAGGCGATTTTTCGCTGATCATCGGCTTTTTCTTAACGACACATGGGTTCCGGCTTCTAATCGGCAGGTGTGATCAGCTTTTAACCGGTACGACTCGCTGCGGGAAGCCCGACCAGGTCCACGCGTGCGTGGCACGGCTGATTCCCATCATGATGCTGCCGGTGGCTCTAGGGTGGATAAACAGCCCATCGAGGTCTTCGTCGCTGCCGGTCCAGGCGCTCGGGGCGAGGTCTTTCAGGCGGGCCTGAATCGGCACGAGATCCGGTGCTTCGGCGTAGCACATGTACAGCGATGAGCCGAAACGATCGAAATAGCGGCCCATTGTTTTCGTGCGGTCGTAGGGATCGATGGTCTCCACCCGGTGCAGTCGCGTGTTATCGAACAGCGTAAGTGTGCCTTTGTAGCCATAGGTGTCCGATCCGATCTCGACGAACTGGTCCGGGTCCAGGTTGAACACGCGGGCAATTTCCGCGGTGTCCCTCGGTGCATCCGCGGTGAGATGGGTGCATTCATAGAGAGTGTCGATGAGGCCGACGCTTGCGAGCTGGCGCAAGGGCGACACGACGACTCGCAGACCAGGAATTGCCAGTGCAGCCGAGTCGAGGTAAAACTGGTCTTCGCCGATCGCCAGCGGCGTGATTCCCAGCGCCTTGAAATGACTGGTCAGGCCGGCGATGTCGGGTGTGGCAAAGCCCGCGGCGAACGGGCCGCTACCGTTGTGCAGGTGCTCGGCAATTGGCCCCTCACCCAGGGGCTCGTGTATCTCGATTTCGGAATCTCCGAGATGAATCACGACGCGCTTGGAGTTGAATGCCGGAACGCTGTTTTCTCTGACGATTTGTGCATCCAACAATTGTTGCCAGCGGCGGGCCGTGGCTGATGCATCGTGGGAAGCTATCAGGATGCGGTCGACGCGATCCAGCATGGTCTGTCTCCTCACTTCGTGCGTGCCATTTCGGGTGTTGGTCCTGCCGGCATCATACGCACTCGCACGATCGACGTGCACTCGCTATCTGTGAGTTGTTGAACATATAGTGGTCATGCATCGATGAATGCGGTGAACGGTCGTAGCAGCGAATGTAGCGGGGGGAGAAGACGCGTGCACAGGTTTGGGAACATGCTCCCCGGTAGATTCCAGTTCGTACTCGGTGTGCTTGCGACCGCGGCGTTGCTGGCACTCGTAACTCCAACCGCCACGGCTGCCGCCGCAACTGTGACGAGGGTGATGATCGACAGTGGCCGGCTCGTTGGCGCCACAAGCCCGCATGCCACAGAAATAGCGGTCTTCAAAGGGATTCCTTTCGCGGCGCCGCCGGTTGGCGAACTGCGCTGGCGACCCCCGCAAAACGTCGAAGCCTGGTCGGGCGTGCGCTCGGCGCAGGCGTCTGGATCTCCCTGCTGGCAACCACTCGTGCCGGAGACTTCCCTCTACAGTCGCGGGCCGATGAGCGTGAGTGAAGATTGCCTTTATCTGAACGTCTGGTCGGGGGGCGCAGCCGGCGCGGCGAAACTGCCCGTCATGGTCTGGTATCACGGCGGAAGCAACACTACGGGACACGGCAGTTCGCTCATTTTTGATGGCGCCAACCTGGCTCGCAAGGGGGCAGTTGTCGTCACGGTCAACTACCGCATGGGGCCGTTCGGTTTTTTCGCCCACCCTGAACTCACGGCGGAATCTGCTCACCACTCCTCTGGTAACTACGCGCTGCTCGATCAGATTGCTGCGCTGCGCTGGGTGCAGCGAAACATTTCCGCGTTCGGCGGTGATCCGGCGCGGGTGATGATCTTCGGCCAGTCGGCGGGGGCACTGGATGTCTGTCTGCTGATGGTCTCGCCCCTGGCACGCGACCTCCTGCATGGCGTCATTGCGCATTCCGGCGGTTGCCTGAGGATTGAACAACTGCTCGAATCCTCTGTTGCCGGGACCGGCGCACACGCAGCCGGACTCGCGATTGCCAGTGAGTTGAGCACCGACCCCGGAGTACCGGCATCGATCGCCGCGCTGCGCGGAATAGGCCCCGCCGAATTTGTCGAAGGTGCAAGTCGCGTCGGAGTGCCTCTGGCACGGCCCATCGTTGATGGCTGGGTGATTCCGCGGCCGCCGCGGGAACTCTTCATGAATGGCGACTACAACCACGTGCCCATCATCGTCGGGGCGATGGCCGATGAGTTTCGAGGTCTGGCGGCGGACGCGCCGGAGTTGTCGCAGGCGCAGTATCGGGAGCAGGTTCAAAATACCTTCCCCGAACATGCCGATGCCATCGTTGCTGCCTATCGGACATTGAGCGAGAGATCCACGCGGGAGGCATTGTGGAAGCTGTCGACCCATTCTTTCTTTGCCTGGGAGTCCCGCAGCTGGGCATCCATTGTGAGCGCGGCTGGTGGCAGCGCATTCGTTTATCATTTCAGCCAGCCAACGGCGGTCTTCAGCCTCTATATTCCCGAACGGCCCGAGTTTCCTGATCCGAATGGACCGCGAGGCCTTGGTGCGTACCATTCAGGCGATCTCGCCTATCACTTCAACAACGTCGGGCTCGTCGGGCTCAACTGGACGCCCTGGGACTATGAACTGGCAGACACGATCTCGAGCTACTGGGTCAATTTCGCCCGCACGGGGAATCCCAACGGTACCGGGCTTCCACCCTGGCCAGCGTACGCGCGGGACGCCGATGTCGTGCAGGAGTTCGGCGCCGAGGAGGCCCAGGTGACCAGCATCGAACATCCACAGCACGAGTTGCTCAATGTGTTCGATACGGCTTATGACTTCATGCAGTGAGTGTGCTGAACGTAACAAAAAGCGAGGAGGGATGGTGGCAGACGAAAAGTTCCTGTTTTCCGGACTGAAAGTGCTGGACGTGGGGTCCTGGGTCGCCGGCCCGGTGGCCGCGACGATACTTGCCGACTACGGGGCCGATGTGATCAAGGTCGAGCTGCCTGGAGTCGGTGATGGCTACCGCGCGTTGGCGGGTTTTCCCGGTACCCCGGATGCGGATGTGAATTACACGTGGCAGATGGATGCGCGGAATAAGAAAAGTCTGAGCTTGAATCTAAAAACGCCCGAAGGCATGACGGTGCTGCACCAGCTGATCGGCCAATGCGACGTCTACGTCACCAACCAGCCCTTACCGCTGCGGCGCGAGCTGGCTCTCAACTACGAAGACATCAAGCACCTCAATCCGGCGATGATCTATGCCTCGCTGACCGCATACGGTGAAGAAGGCCCGGAACGCGATCGCGAAGGTTTCGACCTTGTCGCTTACTGGTCCCGCACGGGACTCATGGACCTCGTGCGCGCGCCGGGAGCGCCGCCGGCGCAGTCGCTGCCGGGAATGGGTGATCATCCGACCGCCGTTGCACTCTACGCGGGTATCGTGACAGCGCTACTGAAGCGCGAACGAACCGGTGAAGGCGATATGGTCCACACCTCGTTGCTGGCCAACGGATTGTGGGCACAATCATGCATTGCTCAGGCAGGCTTTGCCGGCGGCAGCTTCGCTCGTTATCGCGAAGCGAAATCGCAACCCGCCTTTGCCCGGTTGCTTTACGAAACGCTCGATCATCGCTATTTGCAGCTCACAATGGTGCGCACCGAAGATGAGTTTGCGAAATTCTTAGCCGCGACGCAGCTTGAAGAACTGCTCGACGACGAAAGATTTGCGACAGCGAAAAACCGCCTTCAGAATGCGGATGCGTTGGTGGACTTGTTATCCGATCGGCTTGGCGAACGGCATTCCGATGAATGGCTGGAGAGATTCGAGGCAGAAGGGCTGAATATATCCCGCATGGGCCTCGTCGAGGAAATGATAGACGATGAGCAGGTGCGGCTGAATGAGATGGCGGTGCCGCCGGTGGATGCCGATGTCGGCATGCCGCTCGTCATCAACCATCCCATAAGACTCGCGGGCGCGCCTCAGGTCGGGCCGAAACGCGCACCCGATCTCGGTGAGCACACTGATGAAATTCTGTCGGAGCTCGGCTACAGCGATTCAGCAATCCGCGCGTTGCGGCAGGCGGGTGTTGTCTGATTGCTTGCGGGCTCACTGATCCGAAGTTTTAAGGTGGCCAGAGCACTAGGCTATACTCAACGGCCAGTCAATGGGAGGCTCGGTGCGATGCGAGGCTTGATTTCGGCCGTGTTGGCGGTGCTGTGTGCGCATGCTGCAGCGCCACTACAGGCGGGGGACTGGGCGGAAGATCTCTCAGCGATCCCCGATTCTCAGTGGTCGGCGCGCAATGCGGGCCACCTGCTGGAACGTGCTGGATTTGCCGGGACGCCGGCGGAGATCGCTACGTTTGCGAAGCTGACACCGGGCGCAGCCGTTGCACAATTACTGGACATCCCGGCGCAATCCGCACTCCCACCCTTCGAGCATTCAGGCATTTTCGATCCCGGTCTCGATCCGTTCCCGCCAAGCCGGCCGGCGACGACGCAAGCGGCCAAAGCGAATGGCAAAGCGCTTGGCATCGAGGTAAAGGCTTCGGGCAACAGGCCCGTGCAGCCGATTGTCAATAAGTTCTTCTACTGGCTGCGTGCGAGCCGCCTCGAGACGGATCGGGTGGCTTACTGGTGGGCCAACCGGATGCTCACTTCGCCGCAGCCTCTGCAGGAAAAAATGGCTCTCTTCTGGCACGGCCACTTTGCGACGAATGAAGACAAGGTGCGCGACTACCGCAAGATGCTGCAGCAACTCGAGCTGTTTCAGCGCGAAGGTCTCGGCAACTTTCGCACGCTCCTCATCGCCGTCGCACAAGACCCGGCGATGCTGATTTTCCTGGACGCGGGGGTAAATGTGAAAGGCGCGCCCAACGAGAATTTCGCGCGCGAAATCATGGAACTGTTCACCATGGGTGTCGGTCACTATTCCGAGGAGGATGTTCGCGAAGCCGCCCGTGCGTTCACTGGCTGGAACTATGAGGGGTTGAGCTTTCACATCAACGCGTCGGCACATGATGCGGGTGAAAAAACGGTGCTTGGTCGGACGGGAAACTTTGGCGGCGTGGAGGTGATCGACATCATCCTCGAGCAGCCGGCGACTGCTGATTTTATTGCCGGTAAGTTGTACCGCTACTTCGTGCGCACGGAACTCTCAGCATCCTTACAACGGCAACTTGGCGCCGTGTTACGCGATTCCAATTACGACCTCAAAGACTTTCTGGCCACGCTTTTCCTGGCAAAAGACTTCTACGATGAGGCAACAATTGCCACACACATCAAAAGTCCAGTGGAGCTCGTGATCTCGACTTATCGGAAGCTGGGTCTGACCCGGGTTCCCGGTGTGCCCGATTTCAACGTCGTCACCGGTGCGCTCGGCCAACGGCTCATGCATCCGCCGACAGTTGCCGGTTGGTCACAGGGGCGCAGCTGGATCACCCCGGCACTACTTTTCGAGCGCGGCAACTTTATCCTCGATGTCGTTTTTCCGGACATCGGTTTCATTCCTCCGGACCGCTATCCGTACTATGGTTTTCAGATTCTCCAGGTGCAGGAACGGTTGCGGGCCGGTATGGACATCTCCGCTGCAACCAAACCGGGGGACGCAGACGTTGGCATGGCGGGCGGGGAGGAGATGATGGCGGCATCGAATCTGCTGGCCGACCGGGATGAAGCGTTCAACACCCGCTATGGCAGCTTTCGCGGTTGGCAGATGGCCCTTGAAAGGGTGAAACCTATCACACGGGATACGGCCAGACTCAATCTGACGGCGATCGTCATGAACGCCGAACTCACCTCGCCACTGGAAGTTGTCGATTACTTCGCCGCACGCTTTGTGACTGTTCCGCTCGATGCGGGTGTGCGCGAATCGCTCGCTGTGTTCTTC
>SMVA01151107.1_pt1 | contig 24253 bp, 21 predicted proteins | sample 2456451 | NCBI WGS metagenome assembly SMVA01 (sample SAMN11095933, study PRJNA526329) | marine sediment metagenome | biome: Marine sediment; feature: Surficial sediment; material: Deep marine sediment; isolation source: Hadal surficial sediment | place: Pacific Ocean | collected 2014-05 | depth... | reverse complement strand
CTGATTACCGCGATGACGATCATGGCCGAGCTTGGAGACATTACCCGCTTTGATTCACCCCGGCAGTTGATGAGTTTCCTGGGGCTGGTTCCGAGTGAAACCTCAAGTGGCGCAACGCGTCGCCGGGGCGGCATCACCAAGACCGGGAACGGCCATGTCAGACGGGTGCTCATAGAATCGGCCTGGTCTTACCGTTTTCCGGCCCGCAAAACCGCTCACCTACAACGGCAGGCAGAACAGTGCTCAAGTGAGGTGCAGACCATTGCCTGGAAGGCACAGAAACGCTTGTGTGGACGTTACACGCACTTGCTCAAGCGAGGCAAACTGAAAGTCCAGGTCTGCCCAGCGATTGCTCGCGAACTGGTTGGATTTATCTGGGCCATCGCGTGCGAAGTGATGAATAAACACGTGGTTAGTGCACGTTAAAAACGAACGTACAGATCGCAATCAAAATACTGAAAACAGCAATGGACAGCGAGTCTTTGGATCAGGGCATGAGGGGCCGGTTGGAGAATCCTCGGCGCTCCTATGAGGCGCCCAGAACAGCGGGACGACCCTCGAACCTAGAGCGAGGCAGCTCCACGACGAAGAGAAGTCAGGCGGTTCCGACCCGCGCATATCAGAGTGATCTACCGTCGTTGATTGCCACTCGTGCTCTGCTCCAAGGGCTCGCTGTATGAGTGAGGCGAGTATGGAAGTTAGAACGCATAGTGCCAATAGTTGACAGGTCAATACATATCAGGAGCGGACGCTCGTCCGCCTAAAGCACAGGCGTTGAAACTAGAGCAAAGCGACAGTTTAGACGTCCTGTGGCTTTACTTGTTAGAGCTTTCATCATGATCCTTCTTAGGCTCAAGCTTTTTCGCCTTATTTGAAGGTTTAGTGTTACATACAAAGGTTTCTTTTGTACTTACATTTTCTCCAGAAACTTTAGTTTTAAAGCTACGTAAATCTTGAGATATGAGAATTACACCTTTACGTAATTTTTCATATTCTTTAAGCCCTTTATAAGCCATGTTCGCGGTAAACATTTCAACAAGCGGGGCGTTTTCTAAAATTAAAGTGAACCACTCTACAAGGCTACCTCTACGCCAATATGCCTCAGCACTAAAATATTCAGATAGCCCGTGTTTCTCAAGTGATTTATTGAATTCAACAAAGTACGCGTGCCATCTCCTCAAGAATTTCATCACTTAATTCTTTGCCAAAGAGATTGCTGTGAATAGTTATTGTAAATAGATGCATATTCTTCTCCCCCTTTATTCCCAGTGCTCTAACAGCTAAGCATTTATCTGCTGTGCGCAGCATGGCATATAAATGAATGTTGGACTGTGCCGCTTCGCGGTAGTCGCCTTCGCGCTCTCTCTATAAGGGGATTGTTTGATTGCGTTCCCTGCCTTGATCGTATTTTCGATCGCCAGTTAGGTTCCAGTACTATTCAGCGCTGAGACCGGCACCTTTCTTTATTCCGCTACCGACTCTGCAACAGCTGCACTTATACCTATTTAAGTCCAATGTCGACTTGCTGTCCACACCCAACCCCGGCACCCACCCGCACCGCTCGGATTTACCCTGGCGTCGACCCTTAGTGTTCTGGCCGTCGTCGCCTGGGTTCTATCTCACTGACCGTCCAAACACCGGTCTTACGGCACCGGGGACAATAGACTGTCGTAGCATTGTCGCTCACAGTATTTGACACACACGTCGGCGAACTGGCGACATGGGCCAGAGCTTTTGCAAGACAATCCCGAATCTGGGCCAATTTACGGCGGCGGTGGCAGTTGGCCAGAAATCCGTAGTGACGGATACGCATCAATCCCTGTGGGAGCACATGCAACAACCAGCGGCGCACAAACTCTTCACCGGCCAGGCGCATCACCCGCTTCTGCCCGTCACGCCGATAATCCTTCCAGCGAAAGGACACACTCGTCTCATCCATGCCCACCAATCGGTGGTCGCTGATGGCGATGCGATATGTATAGCGAGACAAATAGGTCAACACACTGTCAGTGTGATGGCTGGTGGGCCTGGCATATACCACCCAGGGCTTGGCCATCACCTGGTCTAGCACCTCGTCCACCTGTTCCGGCTGCTCAATACGGCCGAGCTTCTCATCGTTCCATGCCTGGCGCAGCAAGCGCACCATCATTCCCCGATAACAACGAGAAAGCGCCTTTACCGGAAAAAGGTAGGTTGAGCGTGCGGCATGCCAGTTCGTCCCATCCTCGGACAAGGCGCCACCGGGTATCAGGCAATGCAGGTGGACATGCTGGGTCAGGTTCTGCCCCCAGGTATGCAAGACCAGGGTCATGCCCACGTCACCATCAAGTCGGCGGGAATCGCGCCCGAATGTCTTGAGGGTGTGTGATACCGCCTTGAACAGCAACGCGTAGATAACCTCCGGGTGTAGCTGTACCCAGCCGTTGAGTTCGTGGGGCAGCGTAAACACCAGATGAAAATACGGAACCGGTAGCAAGTCCTCGCGTCGCTGCTCCAACCACTGGGCACTGGCCACCTTCTGGCATTGGGGGCAATGACGATTGCGACAAGAATGGTAGCGATCCTGTTCATAGCCGCAATGGCCGCAGACCCGATGCTGCCCTCCCAGTACCGGTGTACGGCAACAGCCAATGCAGTTAAGGACTTTGGCTTGCTGTGGACTCAGGGAATGATCTTCACGATACACTGGCAGGAACCGATCAAAGATCTCGGCCGCCGAAAGTGACGCACTCACTGTAGCTGCGCCAGGGTGCTCACCAGGTCGGCCCCACGGCCCCCGTCACTGTGGTAATGGGGAATCCAATGCACATAGCGCTGTGTGGTGCGCAGGCTCTGATGTCCCAGTAAACCTTGCAACTGGTGTACCGGCATACCCGCTTCCAGTTGGTGGGTGGCATAGGCGTGGCGCAATGCGTGGATACCACCCTGCTTATCGATACCCGCTCGGTTCTTGGTACGGGTATAGGTCTTTTGTGCCGTGCCAAGACTAAGGGGGACATGGATATCCCTCCCGTAAAACAGCGGGTCACACGGTCGGTATCTTTGCCAGTAACGGCGCAAGAGGCGCAGCAGACCGGGGGTCAGTATCAGCTCGCGATCTTTGGCACCTTTGCCCTGGCGGATATGCAGGACCTCACGCTCGCTATCGATGTCCCGCACCCGCAGTTTGACCAGCTCACTGACCCGCAAGCCCGCCCCGTAGCAGGTGGCGAGCATCGTCTGTTGCTTGGTGTTGCGGCAGTGGGACAGAATCGATTGCACATCACCGCGCGACAACAGCTCCGGTATGCGTTGCGGCTTTTTGGGATAACGAATCACGCAGTGATCCAGCGGGCGCTGCAACACCTGGGTAAACAGGAAGTGCACGGCATGTACCGAAACACGCACGCTGGCAGGTGCCAGCTTCTCTTCCCTGAGCAAGAACAAAAAGTAGCGCTCAACGTCGGCCACATCCAGTTGATCCGGTGACCGGTGGTAATGCCTGGCCAGGCGGGTAATGGCATACAAATAGGTCTGCTGCGTGCGGACTGCAAAGCCCTTCAGGATCATGGTGTCGATCATTTTTTGGCGTAGTGGACTCATCACTTATCTCCTCGAAAAGAAAAAGGGTTGATCACAATGTGATCAAGATAAGTGTGGTCTATGGGGTCGGAGTGCGGAGGTTTGAGCTTGGCAGGCAGCTACCGCGAAGCGGTTTAGTTCAACAGCTTATTAGATGGCGGGGTGCTGTGATATAACACAGCAAAATGCTATATAAGTTCACTACACTCCTCCCAGCAAAAAATCCAGCGCGCCAATAATTTCTGTCCGCAAGTGAGCCAGCGACCCCAGCGGCTCTTTTAGCTGTCGACACGATATGGCAGATATCTGGGGTGTCATAATGAGTAATGATTCTCCCTGGTATTCTACCTGTGGCGTAAGACGCGCCATACCACTTGCCTTGAGCTGTTTCTCCCTTGCCAATGGCAAAACAACCCGAGTGCTCAGCTCTGAGAGCACCTCGCTTTGGATATTAACCAGGTAGGGGTAGGCTTTCCTGGTCGCGCTATTATTATTCTCGTAAACGTCAAACTGTGGCATTAAAACTCCCTGTGCTCATCACCGAAGCATCCGTGCTCATCTACAAATTCATTATAGGCCTGGATTGCCGCCCTGTTGCTTTTTTTCCAGCGCTTCGCCTCGGTAGCTTTCAATTCAATCTCAAGTGCCCTTTCCAGGGTGGCCGACAGATTGATCTTGAGTATCCGTGACTTTGCCAGTAGATCGGAGTTCACACTCAGATTGGTTGCCTTTTTTGCCGCCGTGCGATCATAGAGCTCTGTCATATCAGTCATTCATTAATGCGCATTGATATGCGCATACTAGGTCATCACTCTCCGCCATTCAAGGACGAAAAATGGCTAACAGCATAAATGGGTCTACACTTAAACACAGGAACCACACAAGGATGTGTCATGAGTTCACTATTTCTCCAGCAGGTGAGAAATCACCTGCGTGCCCGCCAGTATAGTAAGCGCACCGAAGACACGTATATCTATTGGATCGGCCAATACATCCGGTCGTACTCAGCCGCGACGAAGTACGTCGTCTCCTCGCCCAGTTGTCTGGAGAGCACCGCACCTGCGCAGAATTGATGTACGGTTCCGGGTTACGGCTGATAGAAGTATGTCGCCTGCGCGTCAAAGATGTTGACCTGGAACGCCTCGCCATCCTCGTCCGCGATGGCAAAGGCAGAAAAAACCGTGTCACTACACTGGCTGAGCGCTGCGTTCCTCTTCTGGAAAGACAGCAACAACAAGCCAAGCTGTTTTGGTCTGAGGACCAATCAGCTGATCAGTGGGATGGCGTCTATTTGCCATTCGCCCTGGACCGTAAGTACCCCCGTGCTCCTTTTGAGTTTGCCTGGCAATATCTATTTCCTGCCCGCCAGCGAAAACGGGACCAGCGTAGCGGCAAGACTCGTCGACATCATATTTACGAGCAGAACATCCAGAGAGCGGTAAAAAAGGCCGTACTCGCAGCCGAGATCCACAAACCCGCCACCTGCCACACCCTGCGGCACAGTTTCGCCACCCACCTGTTGGAGCGCGGCGCCGATATACGCACGGTGCAGGAGCAACTGGGTCACAGCGATGTGCGTACTACCGAGATATATACCTATGTACTCAAGCGCGGCGGTCGGGCTGTGCGCAGCCCGTTGCCTGACCTTTAGCATTTGACGTTTGCCTAAATACTGTATATACATACAGTATAAAGTCGACCCATTGTCACCGTCACGATCACCTGGATATGTACGCCGAACTACACTGCCTGAGCAATTTCAGCTTTCAGCGCGGGGCCTCCCACCCCCGCGAATTGGTGCTGCGCGCGGCAGAACTGGGTTATACGGCCATTGCCATTACCGATGAGTGTTCATTCGCCGGGGTAGTCAAAGCCCATGTTGTCGCCAAGGAATGCGGTATCCAGTTGATTATTGGCAGCGAGCTAAACCTGGAAGAAGGCATCAAGCTGGTCGCTCTGGCCCCCTCTCGCAGTGCCTATGGTGAATTATCGGGCCTGATCAGCATGGCGCGGCGGCGCAGCCCCAAGGGCGAATACCGGGTCACCCTGCGCGATGTGATTTTTCATCTCAAGCGCTGTTTGCTGATCTGGTTACCACAGGACAACAGCGACACCAGCCGCGCCTATGGCCAGCAATTGCGCCGTTTGTGCAATGATCGGCTGTGGTTGGGTGTGCGCCATTTGCTGCACGGCGGCGAGCAGCAGCGCTATCCCTCATTCCTTGAGATGGCGACAGCGCTGGATATTCCCATGCTGGCCTGTGGCGATGTGCAAATGCACCAGCCACGCCGCAAGCCCCTGCACGACATCATCACCGCCACCCGTTTCAACACCACGGTCGACCAACTGGGCCGTCATCGATTGAGCAACAGTCAGCAGCATTTGCGCAGCCTTAAACAACTGCAACGCCTCTACCCACAGGCGCTGTTACAACAAACTCTGGCAGTCGCCGCACGCTGTGATTTCAGCCTGGAAGAATTGCGCTATGAATACCCTGAAGAAGTCGTACCCGAGGGCTTTGATGCGGGTAGCTGGCTGCGCGAACTGGTCGGCGAGGGCTTACAACTGCGCTGGCCCGATGGTGCCAGTGACGAGGTACTGGAGCGCATCGAGGTCGAGCTGGCGTTGATCGAAGAGCTCAACTACGAATACTACTTTCTCACTGTTTACGACATTGTCAGTTTTGCCCGTGAGCGCAACATTCTCTGCCAGGGCCGGGGCTCGGCCGCCAATTCGGTGGTGTGTTACTGCCTGCACATCACCGAGGTATCACCTGATCAGGTGTCATTATTATTTGAGCGTTTTATCTCCCGGGAACGGGCTGAACCGCCCGATATTGACGTCGACTTTGAACACGAACGGCGCGAAGAGGTAATTCAATATATCTACCGCAAGTACACCCGCAAGCGTGCGGCCCTGGCAGCCACGGTAATCACCTATCGCTCGCGCAGCGCGGTGCGCGATGTGGGCAAGGCACTGGGCTTGGATGCCGTCTTCGTCGATGACCTGGCCAAATCCCTGGCCTGGTGGGACCGAACCAAAGACCTGGAAAAACGCTTTGCCGAACAGGGCGTGGCCGAGCACAGTCGCAGTGCACAACTGTTCTACCAATTGGTGCAGGAAATTCTCGGTTTTCCCCGTCACCTGTCCCAGCACGTGGGCGGCTTCGTGATTACCCGCAGCCCTATTTCTACCCTGGTACCGGTGGAAAATGCCAGCATGCCAGACCGCACCATTATTCAGTGGGACAAAGAGGATATCGAAGCACTGGGTTTACTGAAGGTGGATGTGCTGGCACTGGGCATGCTGTCTGCTATCAGGAAAAGCCTGGAGTTGGTGCATCGCTATGCGCCCCATATCAAGGTGATTCAGGACATCCCCAGGGAAGATGCCGCCACCTATCGCATGCTGCAGGCCGCCGATAGCATCGGTGTCTTTCAGGTCGAATCACGGGCCCAGATGTCGATGCTGCCGCGGCTCAAACCCAACTGTTTTTACGATCTGGTGATTCAGGTGGCCATTGTGCGACCCGGCCCGATACAGGGCGATATGGTGCACCCCTATTTGCGGCGCCGGCAGGGGTTGGAGCCGGTCAGCTACCCCAGCCCCGAAATTAAAGCGGTACTGGAGCGCACCCTCGGCGTGCCTATCTTCCAGGAACAAGTCATCAAGCTGGCCATGGTGGCGGCCGGTTTCAGCGGCGGCGAAGCGGACCAGTTGCGACGGGCCATGGCCAGTTGGGGCAAAAATGGCAACCTGATGCAATTTGAAACCAAGCTGGTAAACGGCATGTTGCTGCGCGGTTATGACGAAGATTTTGCCCGCCGCCTGTTCGAGCAGATCAAAGGCTTTGGCGGTTACGGCTTTCCCGAATCCCACTCGGCCAGCTTTGCCCTGCTGGCTTATATCTCGGCCTGGCTCAAGCGCCACCACCCGGCGGCTTTTTACTGTGGTTTGCTCAATAGCCAGCCCATGGGTTTTTACTCCCCGTCCCAGTTGGTGCAGGACGCCCGCCGTCACCAGGTGACAATACTACCCATCGATGTGAATCACAGCGATTGGGATCACCAGCTACTGAATGACAAACAACACTCGCTGCGACTGGGCTTGCGCCTGGTTAAAGGGCTCAGTCATGACGGTGTTGAACGCATCATGCAACAGCGCAGCAGCCGCCAGTTCCTGCAAGTCAGTGATTTGCGCCAACGCGCCCAACTGGATCGCCGCGATATGGAAGCCCTGGCCGATGCCGATTCCCTGGGCAGTCTCAGCGGTCATCGGCACCAGGCCCAGTGGCAAATTATGGCGCTGGAAGAACAAAAGCCCCTGCTTGAGAATGAAAATTGGCAAAGCGCCCAGTATTTCAACGATGGCATACAGCTGCAACCGCCGGCCATCGCCGAAGAGGTATTGGCCGACTATCGCAGTACCGGGCTGACCCTGCGGCCCCACCCCATGCAGCTGTTGCGACACCAGTATCCCTTCAATCGCTGCAAGCGGCACCGGGATTTAGCGGCTATAGGCAACAACCGCTTTGTACGCATTGCCGGGCTGGTTACCGGCCGCCAACGGCCGGGCACTGCTTCAGGTGTGCTGTTTTTGACCCTGGAGGATGAAACCGGCAACAGCAATATTGTGGTGTGGCCACGGGTGCAGGAGCAGTTTCGCAAGCCGCTGATGACGTCTCAATTGTTATTGGTGAAGGGTACGCTGGAAACCCGCGACAATGTCATTCACATCATTGCCGGGGCTTTATTTGACTACAGCGACCACCTGCAAGACCTGCATATTAAATCCAGGGATTTTCACTAAATCGCTATCGTACTTCTATGGTAACGGGAATCCATGAATTTTGGATGGCCCGTAAATGTCCGTTAGTACGCAGCTTTTCCAGGGCCGCATTGAGCTGTCCCAGCATAACCACGTTGCCCTTGCGGACCGCCCAGGCCAGATTTTCCTCGGTCAGCAGGCGATACAGGCTGAATAAGTCTTGATCTTCCTTTGATGTTGCCAACATCCAACTGGTCGGGGCATCGTGAATATAGGCATCCGTTACCTTGCTCCGCAGCGCGGCGAACGCATCCGAGGGGTTACGGAAATTTTGCAGTTCAGCCCGACTGAAATGCTCGATAGCATATTTCTCACCGGTTGTACCGGGCTCTACACCAATACGCACACCATTTGCATATAACGCCATGGGAGCAGAAAACCGCACTACATCAGCGGTGCGCACAATAACCATCTGGCCAATTTCCATAAAGGGTTCAGCAAAGTCAACCTGGGCCTGACGCTCCGGGGTCACACTAAAACCTGACATCACCACATCTACCTTGCCAATTTCCAGTGCAGGAATAAACTGCTCCATCCTCATTTCAACAAACTGAACCTTGCGCCCCAACACGTTGGCAACTGCCTGGGCATTATCAATCTCAATACCCACCAACTGACCATCGCGTTTGAAAGCCATGGGTTTGTAGTCAGGCGACACCGCCACACGCAGTGGCTCAGCAGCAACCACCAGGGATGTGGCCAACAGTATTATGGCCACCAGGGCCTGAGTCAGGAATTTGGTGCGGGGCACTAACAAGCGTGACAGCATTGGGGTCTTCTCCTGTGTGGGGTCTTCTATTCTACGCAAACTCAGAACTTAGAAAAGCCCAAAATTACTGGCAGCTAGCGTTGAGGGTAACGCTAGCGGTGGAATAGCCAGGCGCCCAGGCCTGTGCCACCAGGGGCGGGCCGGTAGTTGGATTGAGATCCATAACCCAGGTGGTGCACTCTGGAGAGCTACTGCCTCGACTACAGCTGGAAGCACCACCCCACTCGGGACAGGTATAAACCGTATTAACGCTGAGACCCGGGGCCAGATTTATCGTTGTTCCCGGCGGTCCACAGGCCCTGCCGGTTGCCTCGAGTATGCCCTGACCAAACCAGTCAGTGCAGCGATAGGAGGTGATTTCAATGGTGGGGCCATCATCCGGCTCCTCGGGTGGAATTTCTTCGAAATTAGCAGTAGTGGCTGCGTCCTTCTGTAGTGTGAGCGTGCAACTTCCGGTGCCGCTACAAGCGCCGCTCCAGCCAGTAAACTCTGATCCTGGCGCCGGCAACGCAGTAAGGGTGACACGCGTTCCTAACCGGTAGACCTGGCTGCAATCACCAGGGCAATCAATTTCACCGTCGCTGGATTCAACAGTCCCTTCACCGCTACCGCCCAATCCGACCAGCATAGCGGCATCGGCAACCTCACACTGCAGGTGAAAATCGATGGTGGCATGACGATTTCCATCCAGGGCGCCAATGGAGGGACCGGCATCTTCACAGCCATCCGCGGTTACAGACACCGTGAAAGCACCACCTACCACCCTGGCAGCATCAATGCGCAGACTGTAGTCGCCATTGGAATCAGTGAACAGGGTGACATTGGCCTGCCCTACCGCCGTATTCAGGCCTGTCACCTTGAGTGTCGCGGCAACTACCGGGTTATTATTTTGATCAACAACTCGTCCAGACAGGGAGGCATTGTCAAATCCACTGCTGGTTATGCTGTCCAGGTTGAGCATGGTACTCCCGCCGGGTGCGGCCACACCCAGCTGGAAAGGGCCTGGCAAGCCGGGCTCATAGGTCGCTGCCACCACGTAGTATGTACCCGCGGTCAGCGAAATCTCGATAAGTGCCTGGTGTCGAAACTCGTCCCTGTCATCATTTTCGGCGATGACATTAAAGGACTCATCGAGTAGGTACAAATAGCTATCAACCGCCGCATACAACTCCACGCTAACAATCGTGTCGGCAAGTATTTCCAATAGGTAAGTGGCATTTCCTTGCGCCAGAGGTTCCTGGCCGCCAGAAGACACCCATTCCCCGCACTCCAGCGCCGCCATGGGAAAAAGGGCATCATGCATAGACTGCGCGAGCGCCAGCCGCGACGCATCTCCAGCACCATCGAGCAGAAGAAATGCAAACTCATCAAGGTCATCCACCTCACCGCGATACCATTCCCAAAAGAAAATGTTACTCCAGCGCAGCACATCGGTGTAATCGATCGTGCAATCGCCGTTAAAATCCAGCACCAATCGAGACGCCATCGCATCCAGTAGTGCTTCTGCCTCGCCAGCGCTGAGCCCCGGCAGTTCGTCTTTGACCAGCTGATACACCAACTCAGTCAGGGCGCTCACATTATGGGCATTGGTTTGCAAATGCCGACCACTCATGATGGCGTGCCACTCACCCAACACCTCCTCCGGCACCTCATCCATCAACAGGTCATAATCGGTATCGTAATCATAGCCACCGGCAGCAGTCAGCAGGTATAAGCGATCCGTCTCGAACGGGTAGTCGGGCCTGGACAGCACCCCCAGCACTATCAGGCGTTGAAAGAGACCAAAGGCATCCCAGTTCTCCTGGCTTACCAACTCCTGCACCTCAGCTACATCCCAACTTTCAACTACTGCCAGCACATCATCCGGATCATCCAGGGGCGTGAAGCTCACGGTCGCGCCAGCGACAGAGCCTGATATTTGAACATGAAAGCACCCGATAAGCGCTGATGAGAACAGCACCAGAATAAGAAAACCACTGATCTGCAGGGTTGCTCGAAGCACGAAATCCCCCTTTATGATCTATGTTAAGCATAGGCTCAAAACTCTAATCGCGCCACCTGCGGACTGCGCGGGCGCCTGCTACGGATTGGGCGAAAGGGTCTATAATCAAAAGACAAGTTTCGCCAAACAATGCAGAGGTGGGCCGATGTGGATAACGCGCTATTTCAGCATCTCTCTCCTGTTACTGGTCGGTATGGCCGCGGCAGCGGGCACTGAGAGGACACCGCAAGCAGACATGCTGGACGCAATCAAGGAATCCGTGCTTCGCACCGCTCGGTACACGGGCCGCAGTGAACTCAGTCCCCGGGTATTGGCGCAAATGGCCACAGTACCCCGGCACGAATTTGTCATTGCCGAACTACAGGGCAAGGCCTACCTGAATACCGCACTGCCGATTGAGCACGGCCAGACTATTTCGCAGCCCTTGATTGTGGCCCTGATGACAGATTTTCTGGACCCGCAGCCCGGCGATAGCGTGCTTGAGGTGGGTACCGGTTCCGGCTACCAGGCAGCGGTGCTGGCCGGCCTGGTTGAAAAAATCTACAGCATCGAAATCATTGCCGAGCTAGCGGCCAGTGCCAGCAAGCTGCTGCAGCGACTGGGGTATGACAATGTGCAGGTAAAAGCGGGTGACGGCTATTTGGGCTGGCCAGAGTACGCCCCCTTTGATGGCATCATTGTTACAGCCGCAGCCAACGACATACCACCACCGCTTATTCAGCAATTGAAAGCTGGCGCCAAACTGGTTATACCACTGGCATCAGCGGGTGGGTTTCAGGAACTGATGGTGATTGAAAAACTTCCCGATGGGAGCACCACTTCGCGCTCGGTACTGCCGGTGCGCTTTGTGCCACTGACACGAGAAGGTGAAAATTAGCTGGCAATTAATCCCAGGAGATACGGAAACCGAGCCGGGTAACTTCAACTACCGGGGGTTTACGCTGGGTGAGAATGCCGACCGCCTGATGACCACCGGTAATCAGCAGCACTGAACCACCGCCCACCAGCAACCAGAGCTTGCTGGTGGGTTCCGGTGAAATGACCGCAGCGGCTACCATCCACAGACCGACCCCGGAAAGGCCCAGCGATACCAGCACGCCCGCCCATTCGCGCCGGGCCAGGCCGTACTCTCTCCCCATGGTCAACAGCGATTGTTTAGCCGGGTCCAGGCCGATTTCTGCATCATCAACAACCAGCACCTCGCGCTGCTCCCGATAAGCTATCGCCAGTTGCTCCAGCCAACCGGTTTCGGAGGTGCGAATGGTTAGTTCGTCTGCCATCAGCCTACAACGGCGAACGGCCCTTGTCGGCCGCAATGCGCATGCGCAGCGCATTCAATTTGATAAAGCCTTCTGCATCGGCCTGGTTGTAGGCACCGGCGTCATCTTCAAAAGTGGCGATGCTCTCATCAAACAGGCTGTCATCCGACTGCCGGCCGACTACCATTACATTGCCCTTGTAAAGCTTCAGGCGCACTGTGCCGTTGACTACAGTCTGCGACTCATCAATAGCCGTCTGCAGCATCTTGCGCTCTGGTGACCACCAGTAGCCGTTATATATCATGTTAGCGTAACGCGGCATCAAGTCATCTTTAAGGTGAGCGACTTCACGATCCAGGGTTAGCGATTCAATCGCCCGGTGCGCCTTCAGCATAATGGTGCCGCCCGGTGTTTCGTAGCAGCCCCGTGACTTCATGCCCACATAGCGGTTCTCTACAATATCGTCGCGACCGATGCCATTGGCACCGCCCACTTCATTGAGTTTGGTCAGCATCTGGGCCGGGCTCATCGCTATGCCATCAATGGCGACAATATCGCCACCCTGAAAATCCAGCTCGATATAGATGGGGAAGTCCGGCGCCGCCTCTGGACTGACGCTCCAGCGCCACATGTCTTCTTCGGGTTCAGCCCAGGGGTCTTCCAGAATGCCCCCTTCATAGGAGATATGCAGCAGGTTGGCATCCATGGAATAGGGGGATTTCTTTTTGCTATTGGCATAATCCACGGGGATATCATGTGTGGCACAGTACTCCATCAACGACTCGCGGGAACTCAGGTCCCACTCACGCCAGGGCGATATCACGTGAATGCCCGGTTTGAGTGCATAGGCGCCCAGTTCGAAGCGAACCTGGTCATTGCCCTTGCCGGTAGCACCGTGGGAAATGGCATCGGCACCGGTCTCGTTGGCAATCTCTATCAGGCGTTTGGCGATCAGGGGGCGGGCAATGGAGGTACCCAGCAGGTATTCACCCTCGTAAATGGTATTGGCTCTGAACATGGGGTAAACGAAATCCCGCACGAACTCCTCACGCAGGTCGTCGATGTAGATTTCCTTGACGCCCATAGCCTGCGCCTTGGCCCGGGCCGGCTCTACTTCCTCTCCCTGGCCGATGTCAGCGGTAAAGGTCACCACCTCACAAGCGTAGGTTTCTTGCAGCCAGCGCACGATCACTGATGTATCCAGACCACCGGAATAGGCCAGCACTACTTTATTGATATCACTCATTTACACTTCCCCCTCGAAAGGCGGCGTATTCTACTCGTCCCGCCGCATCCCTTCAATCGGCCCTGTGATTCGGGTAGCATGCCTTCATTCCTTTTGTGAAGTAGAGTTTCCCGTGAACGAGCTACAGATAACCCGCCCGGACGACTGGCATGTACACCTGCGAGATGGTGCGGCGCTGATCCATACCTGCGCCGACGTGGCGCGCTACTTTGGCCGCGCCATCGTAATGCCCAACCTGACACCGCCGGTAACCAATACGGCCCAGGCCAGCGGCTATCGTGAGCGCATCCTGGCAGCACAACAGGGTTTGCCGCACCAGTTCGAGCCATTGATGGTGCTCTATCTCACCGACCAGACCTCCGCCGCCGATATTGCAGAGGCCGCCGCCAGTGACTTTGTGCACGCAGTAAAATTGTATCCCGCCGGTGCAACCACTAACTCAGAGGCTGGCGTGGCCGACCTGGAAGCCCTCTATCCGACCCTGGCAGCTATGGAAGATCACGACTTGCCACTATTGGTACATGGTGAAGTCACCGATGCCGATATCGACATCTTTGACCGGGAAAAAGTATTCATCGACCGCCACCTGCGGCCGATTACCGAGCAGTTCCCGGCGCTCAGGGTAGTACTGGAACACATCACCACCAGCGACGCGGTAGAGTTTGTCAGCTCGGCACCCGTCAACATCGCCGCAACTATCACCGCCCACCATCTTTTGTACAACCGCAACCATATGCTGGCGGGAGGCATCAGGCCGCACTATTACTGCCTGCCCATTCTCAAGCGCAATGTGCACCAGCAGGCATTGATCACCGCCGCCACCAGTGGCAACCCAAAGTTCTTTTTGGGCACGGATTCAGCGCCTCACAACACCGCTGCCAAAGAAGCATCCTGTGGTTGCGCTGGCTGCTATACCGCCCACGCCGCCATTGAGTTTTACGCCGAGGTATTCGACGACGCCTCTGCACTGGACAAACTGGAGGCCTTTGCCAGCTTTTACGGTGCAGACTTTTACCACCTGCCCCGCAATGCAGACAACATCACCCTGTGGCGGGAAAGCTGGCAAATCGCCGAATCTACCGCCCTGGCAGATTCACAACTCACCCCGCTGCGCAGTGGTGAACTAGTCCATTGGAAGGTTGTAGCATGAGTCAGATCAGCCAGCGGTTTCGCGGCTTTCTACCCGTAGTTATCGACGTTGAAACCGGTGGCTTCAATGCCGCCACCGATGCCATTTTGGAAATTGCGGCAACGATAATGCGCATGGACGGCAATGGTGAGCTAAAGATACTCAAAACCCATGCCTATAACGTCGTGCCCTTCGAAGGGGCCAACCTGGAACAATCAGCACTGGATTTTACTGGCATAGATCCCTGGCACCCCTTTCGGGAGGCTGTGTCTGAAGAAGACGCGATGGCAGCCTTATTCAAAATAATACGCAAGGAAATCAAGGAGCAAGGTTGCAACCGCGCCATTTTGGTAGGCCACAATGCCCATTTTGATGCCGGTTTTATTAACGCCGCCGTCGAACGCTGCGGTATCAAGCGCAATCCCTTCCACCCCTTTTCACACTTCGATACCGCCACGCTGTCTGGCCTCGCCTACGGACAAACCGTGTTGGCAAAAGCCTGCGCCGAAGCGCAAATAGACTTCGACAACACGCAGGCTCATGCGGCCGCCTATGATGCAGAAAAAACTGCAGAATTATTTTGCGGGATCGTCAATCGCTGGCAAGCCCTGGGAGGCTGGACGCCTGCGCCTGCCGATGCAGATATAGATGAAGCGTTGGAGCGCTAGGCCGTCAAGCCGCCCAGTTCGTCCAACACTCCGCCCAGCTCTTCCATAAATTGCGCGGTATCATCAAGCCCCAACAGCTGGAACTTGATGGCCTCCTCAACCGGCAGCAATTGCGCCAACACGTAGCCCACCTGCCAGGCATCCTCGTGGTCAGCCTTAATCCCCATGCTGCGTACATGGGGATGCCGTTCAAGGCTGGTCAGCACCTCCAGCATGGAACCCCACTCTTCGCGCATGGGCACCGTGGAGCGGGGCTCTTCCATCTCCACTTCGCCCACCACCAGCTGATTGCTTTCGCTGCGGGTATCTTTGAGACGAAACCGTTCGCCGCCTTCGATAGTGATTCCCAGTAAGCCATTGGGCAGAGAATCCCAATCAACAATACGGGCATAACAACCAAACTCGCCCAGTTTCGGCATACCAGTACCCGGTTGTGCCACCTCCGCACCCTCGGCAATCCATACCAGGCCGAAGCCCTCTTCCTGCTTTAGACAACTTCGCACCAGGTCCAGGTAGCGCTGCTCAAAAATTTGCAGAGACATGCGCCCGCCCGGAAACAGTACCGAGGAGAGCGGAAACAGGGGGATTTCCATCAGGCCGACTGCTCCGGTCCCAGTGGCTTGAAGGTAATAATGAGCAGGGGCAGTAACAGCAGCGAGCCGATTACCGAGGCAAACATTGCCAGGCTGGTCAACAGGCCAAAATATATGCTGGGCGTAAAATTGGACAATGCCAAAATAGAGAAGCCGGCAATGACGGTAATCGATGTGTAATACAGTGCCCGACCGATGCTCTCGTGACAGCGATACATGGTAGCCAGGTAGTTTGTGTCGACTGGAAACTCCCGTTTGAAACGGTGTACGTAGTGAATGGCATGATCCACGCCTATACCCACAACAATGGCGGCAATAGTAATGGTCATGATATCCAGCGGAATGCCCACCAGGCCCATTCCGCCCAGCACGATTCCCGCCGCCAGCATATTGGGCGCGATGGCGATCAGGGCAAGGCTCAGCGATCTGAACAGGATCAGGAACATCAGCATAATGACGATAAAGACCGCACCAATCGTCAAAATTTGTGACTTGAACAAGCTTTGCAGCACGTTGTTGTAGAGCACCAACATGTTAGTGAAGTGCACCTTGTCTTCCGCTAGCCCCATCTCGGTGTGCAGATGCTGTTGCAGGCCGATCAGAAAGTCATTGCGTCGCAATTCCCGGCTGGTTTCCTTGACCCGCAAGGTAATTCGGGCCTGCTGTAATTCTTCATCAAAATAAGGGGCAATCAATAGATCATTAATATTGTCCGGCAAGCTTTTCTGCACCAGGGCCAATTCGACATCACCCACATCATTACCCAGCAGTTGCTTGATGACGGCATAGATGGTTGCCAGTGACATGACCTTGCCGGTTTCCGGCAGGGAATCTACGTAGTTGTGTATGGCCTCCAGCCGATTCATACCCCGCACCGTAAACCAGTAGCTCTGCTGGAAACTTTCCCCCTCCGTGGCAAAATCATCTTCAAAGCCATCGTCGGCGAACATATCGTCCTCCTCCAACCACTCATCATCAGCGGATTCTTCGCCTGTTTCAGCCGCCACACCGGTATCCCCAATAAACACGGGCACAGCCGTCCACGATTCGTCCAGGTCGATAATGATATCCAGGGGAATGGTGCCACCTAACTCTGCATCCAGTAATTCCATGCCCTGGTAAATCTCAGTGCTCTCATGAAAATAATCAATGAAACGGTTTTCTACCTGTAGGCGGCTGATACCGTATATCGAACCGATCAGCAGCAGCGCCGCAACAGTGAGGATGCGGCGACCGTGATTTTCCGTGAAACGGGCAAAGGCGACTGTCAGCCCGGCGTGTTGCTTGTTGACCTGGGCCAGCTTGCCCTTGGGCATCAGCACCAGGGTGCAGGGAAACAATATAAAAGTTACCACCAGGGCTACCGCGATGCCAGTGGTCATCATCCAGCCAAAATCAATCACCGGCCGAATGCCACTGACCACCAGGGAAACGAACGCCACCGCCGTTGTCAGTGATGTATACAGGCAGGGCACAACCATATTCCGTACCGTATCCAGCACCAGCTCATGCTGATCCGCGTCGGGTTTGTCGCGCTGTAACTCGCGGTAGCGCACCACCAGGTGTATGGCTATCGACAGGGTAACAATCAGCAACAGCGCCACAAAATTGGAGGAGATAACCGTCATGCGCCAGTCTAGCCAGGCCAACAAACCCAGCATAAACGTGGCTGACACCACACAGGCGAAAATAGGCAGCACTACCCATCGTACAGCGCGAAAAATAATAGCCAGCATCACTATCATGAAGGCGATTATTCCGGTACCGAAAGTGACCAGGTCACTGCGAACAAAACTGACCATGTCCGCGGTAATCATCGGCAGGCCACCGACAAACAGGTGCGCCCGGTCGCGATAACCATCGACAATGCTGCGCACCTCTTCCACCATTAAGCCCTGGCGCTCACTGGCAATGGATGAATAGGCCTTGAACTCCTGCTCCACAGCCTTCAACTGGCTCAGTTCATCCCGGCCCAGGGTACCCTCATCCCGGGCAGCGCGCAGACCCTCGCGGCGCTCCAACAGGCCGATATAACGTTCATCGCGCTGCAAATTGATCTGCAGCGCCGTGGTGCGGCCATCCGCGCTTACCAGCAGCTGTGCATAGATGGGGCTGTCGCGAAACTCCAGCCGCACCAGCTCCCGGTCTATGCCCTCATCAGACAGGGTCGGCAAGCCTTCATCCGAACTGATCGCTGAAAGTGGCACTGGTGGGCTCTGCAACAACGGCACATCGAGAATGGTAGTCATGGAAGAAACACCCACAACCACGGCCAGCTCATCGCGTAGCTCCCGCAGCGCATCCAGGGATGCATCTCCCAGCAGATCACCAAATGGCTGGTAAGTGACCAGCAAAAAGTCTTCAGAACTGTAACGGGCTGAACTCTCGCGGAAGTACTCCAGCGCAGAATCGCCTTCCAATACCAGCGAGTCCGCCGAGGCATCCAGCTTGAGATTGCCCAACTGGGAAGCGAGCGCGGCGACCACTGCCAGGGTAAGAAAAATACTGGTTAGCGGTCTGCTCAGTATCCAACGATCGTAGAAACCAATAAAAGCCGAATGCATGCTGTTTTATTCCTTGGGCCTGGGTTATTCGGTCAGCTTAAGGCTTTGACCGCTGGTGTTCTGATAATTCCCCTATCAGGGTCTGGTGAATGCCATCAAAGCCACCATTACTCATTATTACGATGTGATCACCGGGGCAACTCATCGCCACCACAGCTTTTACCATATCCCCGCTATCATTGTACAAATGGGCCGTAACCGGGCTGGCCTCAATCACATCCTGTAAATCCCAATCGATACCTGGAGCTTGGTACCAGTACACATGATCGGCGTTTACCGTAGCGGCAGACAACGCGGTGCGATGCTGCCCCATTCGCATAGAGCGCGAACGAGGCTCGATCAACACCAGAATGCGCTCGTCGCCAACCTGCGCACGCAAGCCCTCGAGTGTGGTGGCAATGGCCGTTGGATGATGAGCAAAATCGTCGTAAACCCGAACGCCAGCGATATCCGCCAGCAGCTCCATTCTGCGTTTAACGCCCTGGAAACTGGCCAAGCCCTCGGCCGCTATGACCAGGGGCACACCCACATGGTGAGCTGCCGCCACGGCCGCCAGCGCATTTTCGATATTGTGTTGGCCGGTGAACGGCCACTCCACCAGCGCACGCTCTGCACCGTGCACAATCTCAAACTTGCTGCCATCGGACGCCGCTTGCGCCACCGTCCAGTCACTGCCCGCGGCGGTGCCAAAAGTTGTCGTCGCAGACCAGCAGCCACGCGCCAGGACATCGTCCAGAGCCTCGTCGCCACTCCTGTGTATCACCAGGCCATCACCCGGTACCGTGCACATTAAATGATGAAACTGGATCTTAATTGCTTCCAGATCACTAAAAATATCTGCGTGATCAAACTCAAGGTTATTCAGGCACAGGGTGCGTGGGTGGTAATGTACAAACTTGGAGCGCTTATCAAAAAAGGCGGTGTCGTACTCGTCGGCCTCGACCACAAAAAAATCACTGCTACCGAGACGCGCCGACAATCCAAAATTGCCCGGCACACCGCCGATAAGAAAGCCCGGCGCCATATCGGCCTGTTCAAGAATCCACGCCAGCAAACTGCTGGTGCTGGTTTTGCCGTGGGTGCCAGCCACTGCCAACACCCAGCGCTCACAGAGTAAGTTCTCGGCCAGCCATTGTGGGCCTGACACATAGGGGATGCGTGAGTTGAGCAGATATTCGATGGCCGGGTTGCCGCGCGAGAGCGCATTGCCGACCACCACCAGGTCAGGAGCGGGTTGTAGGTGTTCTGGTTTGTAGCCTTCGCACAGAGAAATCCCAGCCGCTTCCAGTTGCGTACTCATAGGCGGATAGACATTAGCATCAGAGCCACTGACTTCAAATCCCAGCTCTCGTGCCAGCAGTGCCACACCACCCATAAATGTGCCGCATATTCCCAGAATATGAACGTGTTTGCTCAAAGGAAGTCCCCAGTTCGGTAGTGCCAATGGTATCATGGGGAATTTGACAGAACTGCCCCAAGGAAGACTTCATGCCCAAGAAAAACGCCTTTTATGCCCAGTCCGGCGGGGTCACTGCTGTGATCAATGCCAGCGCCTGCGGCGTGATTGAAACAGCTCGTGCCAACCGGGCAACAATGGGCAAAGTCTATGCAGGTCGCAATGGCATTATCGGGGCACTGCGCGAAGAACTGATCGACACCAGCAAGGAATCAACCAAAAATATAGCCGCCCTGCGACACACACCTGCGGGTGCATTCGGCTCCTGTCGTTACAAACTCAAGAGCGTGGATGAGCATCGCGCCGAGTATGAACGCCTTATCGAGGTATTCAAGGCTCACCATATAGGCTACTTCTTTTACAACGGCGGCGGCGACTCCGCCGACACCTGTCTGAAGATCTCCCAACTCAGTGCCACCATGGGTTACCCCGTGCAGGCTATCCATATCCCCAAAACCGTCGACAACGATTTACCACTCACCGACAACTGTCCGGGCTTTGGATCAGTTGCCAAGTACATTGCCATTTCTACCCGCGAAGCAGCACTGGATGTCGCCTCCATGTGCGAAACCTCCACCAAGGTATTTATCCTGGAGGTCATGGGCCGGCATGCGGGTTGGATTGCTGCCGCCGGCGGACTCGCCAAAGAGAACGTGGGGGATGCCCCACACATCATCCTGTTTCCGGAAGTCGTGTTCAACAGAGACAAGTTTTTGCGCAGGGTTGAGCGCAGCGTTAAACGTTATGGATACTGCGTCATTGTCGCCTCTGAGGGTACCCGCCATGCCGATGGCAGTTTTCTCGCCGATGCGGGCACCCGCGATGCGTTCGGCCACGCGCAACTGGGTGGTGTCGCTCCCACACTTGCCGAAATGATCAAGGCAGAACTGGGCTATAAATATCACTGGGCAGTGGCCGATTACCTGCAGCGTTCCGCGCGTCACATCGCCTCCGCTACGGATGTAGAACAGGCCTATGCGGTTGGCAAGGCGGCGGTTGAAATGGCGCTGGCTGGCAAGAACGCGGTTATGCCGTCGATTGTTCGCGGCAAGGGCAAGCGCTATAGCTGGTCAATTGGGGAAGCCCCGCTGGACCAGGTTGCCAATGTAGAAAAGATGATGCCCCGCAATTACATCACTCGCGACGGTTTTGGTATCACCCGGGCAGGGCGCGACTACCTGGCGCCATTGATAGCCGGTGAAGACTATCCGCCCTACCGCAACGGCTTACCCCAATACGTCAAACTCAAGAACGAGCTGGTACCGCGCAAACTCAAAAAGCGCTTCAAGGTTTAGGCCAAACGGAAAGATAGCCGCGCCCGAACAGGCGCGGCGATAGTAAAGCTTACAACAGCGGTGCAATCACCAGGCTGACGATTGCCATCACGTTGATGAGAATGTTCATGGCGGGACCAGAGGTATCCTTGAAGGGATCACCGACGGTATCACCTACCACCACCGCCGCATGGGTATCCGAACCCTTGCCACCGAGATTGCCCTTTTCTACATACTTCTTGGCGTTATCCCAGGCACCACCGGCGTTGGCCATCATCAGTGCCATCAATACACAAGCCAGCAGAGCGCCGGCGAGCATGCCGCCCAGAGACTCGGCACCCAATCCAAAGCCGACCAACACCGGCGCCATCACCGCAATAACGCCAGGCAGTATCATGCGCTTGAGCGCGGCGGTTGTGGCGATATCAATACAGCGCTCCGTATCGGGTTCGGCGGTTCCTTCAAGCAGCCCGGGAATTTCGCGGAACTGTCGGCGGATCTCGTTGATCATCTCAAACGCCGCTTCACCCACTGCATTCATGGTGATAGAGGAGATAAGGAAAGGGATGGTGCCGCCGATAAACATACCCACCAACACCATGGGATTGGTTATCTCCAGCGAAAAGCTGCCCCGGTTGGCGGCTATAGTTTCAGCAAAGGCGGCGATAATGGCCAGTGCTGCCAATGCCGCCGCGCCGATCGCGAAACCCTTGCCAATGGCGGCCGTGGTATTGCCCACCTCGTCCAGACCATCGGTAATGGCACGGGTCTCTGCACCCATGCCCGCCATTTGCGCGATGCCACCGGCGTTATCGGCAACCGGACCATAGGCGTCGATCGCCATGGTGATACCCACCGTGGCCAACATGCCCACCGCCGCGATACCTACGCCGTAAAGGCCTGCCAACTCGGTAGAGACATAGATAATAGCAGCCAAAAATAGAACGGGGGCAACCACCGATTCCATACCCACCGCGAGGCCGGCAATCATGACGGTAGCGGGACCGGTTTCACCGGCCTTGGCGATCTTGCGCACCGGCGGACCACCGGTGTAGTACTCGGTAATCAAACCGATCGCTACACCACCAACGGCACCACATACCACTGCCCACCAGACATTGGTCTCAATGCCCATATCGGCCATCATAAACCAGGCGACAATCACAAAGAGTACCGGTGCCAGCAATGTACCGCTGCGCAGCGCCGCCTCTGGGGCAGCCGCTGTACGCGCACGGACGATCAAAATACCGGCAAAAGACGCCAGCAAACCGATCGTTGACAAGGCCAACGGCAAGAACATCATGGCCGAAGCCGTGGCGCCCGTCATGGTCGAGGCAATGGCGATACAGGCAATCATCGCACCGCAGTAAGATTCAAAAATATCCGAGCCCATGCCGGCAATATCACCGACGTTATCACCCACGTTATCCGCGATTACACCCGGGTTACGGGGGTCATCCTCAGGGATACCCGCCTCAAGCTTACCCACCAGGTCAGCACCGATATCGGCGCTCTTGGTGAAAATGCCGCCGCCAACGCGAGAAAACAACGCTACCGTGGATGCACCCATACCAAAGCCGTGGATGGCGTGGGCGCTATGGGCATCGCCGCCGAAGTAGAAATACAGCCCGCCCAGGCCGATCAAGCCCAGTGAGGCGACACACAAACCCATTACCGAACCACCGTAAAAGGCAATGGTCAATGCCTGGGCCGCGCCGTGGTTATTGGCAGCTACCGCAGTACGCACATTGGCCTTGGTGGCGGCGAACATACCCAGGTAACCCGCTGTAGCGGAAGACACCGCACCCACCACAAAGGCAATCGCCGTGTTCATGCCCAGCGGTGAAACCAGAATACCTATTACCAGCACGGTGCAAAAAGCCGCCAGCATTTTGTACTCGCGGTGCATAAATACCATGGCACCGAGATGAATCTGGTCAGCAATTTTCTTAACTGCATCTTCGCCATGATCGTGGCGAGTCATTATGTGATAAATGACGAATGCGACTATGAGACCTATGCCACCGAGTATCGGTGGCAACATGTAGTAGTCAGCCATGTTGCTCCTATTTACTTATATTATTTTGGGGGCACCATACTAACCAACTCTGCGCAGCGCTTACAAGTTTACGGAGCTGTTTACAGCTCTATTTAAACAACTGTTTACACAACTACGTAGCGCTCATAGAGCGCAGGCAACTCGTTCAACACCAGTTCTGAATACACCAATTCGCCAGTTACCAACGCCTCGCGCAAACAGACCAGGCCCAGGCCCGCCGCACACTCCTGCGCCAGGGGTGCGAAACTCAGGTGCCAACGTTCCGGCGCCACGCCACCCCTGTCAGTGGCGTAGGGGCGAAAAAACCCCGCCCCGGTGCCAGCCTTGATCTGTTCGTCCAGCCAACAGTGCAACGCGCCAAACATGCCATCATCGGCTACTTCCTGGGGGGTCAGTTGCAATGGGTAACCCTCGGGCATCGCCGCGGCGTCATAGACATCCAGGTCTGTGCCCCAGTGATGCCGGGAAGCGCCGGGCAGGGCCGAGTAACGCAATATCGCCTGCACCTGTTGCAGGGGCGACAATTCATCCATGGCAACCGCAAGTCCGCGATCATCGTGAACCGGGCGCTGGCCCAGGGCTTTGGCATTCCAGATAACCAACTGCCTGTCAAAGCTGCGAAAGCCGCTGGCAATACAAAGCTCAAAACCCGCTGCTGCAGCGGCATCACGGAGTTCTTCAAAGGCCTGCCAGCAGGCGGGCATCAGTGCAATGCTGCCCCGGAAGTGCAAATGGCTCTCATCGCGCCCGGTCAACTGGGCATCAGTTAGCGACAACAGTGGTACCTCCGCAATTACTCAGCATTGAGCATATCACTCAGCGCAGCAGGAACGGGATTTCCCGCTG
>SMVA01290822.1_pt1 | contig 24259 bp, 14 predicted proteins | sample 2456451 | NCBI WGS metagenome assembly SMVA01 (sample SAMN11095933, study PRJNA526329) | marine sediment metagenome | biome: Marine sediment; feature: Surficial sediment; material: Deep marine sediment; isolation source: Hadal surficial sediment | place: Pacific Ocean | collected 2014-05 | depth... | reverse complement strand
GCCGCGGCCGTGGAGCGGGTCCTTGAGCCTGTGCGGGGATTGGGGCCGTTCACACAGATCGATGCTCCCATCGTGGGCACGGATAACTACGACTTCATGATGGAGGGAATCGGCAACCTGGTTGGCAACCATGAACCTGCTTCCTATGGTCCCAATTATCATGCCGCCACCGACACCTTTGACAAGGTCGATCAGCGCCAACTGCGCCTCAACGCGGCCGTCGCGGCGGCGGTGACCCTGGGCTTCGCCGAAATGGACATAAGCTGGTCACGGCAGAGCCGGGAACAGGTGCAGACCCTGATCGACGGCACGGACCTGGGTGACCAGATGAAAACCTTCGGTCTCTGGGACGGATGGACTTCCGGTGAGCGGGGTCGGCGCTGATATGGCAGCGCCTTGACTCTCCCTCAGGGGCAGGGTTCATAGTATGATCATGAGATTCTCCATCGGTGAGTTTTCACTCATCACATTGTTGTCGATCAAGTCGCTTCGTCTCTACCACGAGAAGGGCATCCTCGTTCCGGCTCATGTGGACGAATTTTCAGGATACCGCTACTACGACGATGCCAATTTCGAGAGGGCCCGGAGTATCAAGGTCCTGAAGGATTTCGATTTCTCGCTGGCGGAGATAAAGGATCTCCTCGCCCAATGCCAGGATGAATCCGACATGCTCACGCAGCTCGAGGAAAAGCTCGCCCATGTGAAGAGCAAGGTTGATCGCTACAGGGACATCTCCCGCTCTATCGCGTCCATCATCGAGTTTGAGAAGGAGAGTGTCATGGAAAAGAATCGAGAGTTCGAGGTTGAGGAGAAGGAGCTGGAGACGATTCTCATCGCGGGCCATCGCATGCGGGGCAAGTATCAGGATGTCGGCAAGGGATTGGGCCTCGTCTGCAAGAAGATGGGCCGCCACATCAACGGCAAGCCTATGACCCTCTATTACGATGGCGAGTACAAGGAAGATGACGCCGACTTCGAGCCGTGCGTTCCAGTGCGCAAGGCCAAGGACGTTGAAGGCTTGTCCATTCGAGAGCTCGAAGGCGGCAGGTGTGTATCTCTCCTCCACAAAGGACCGTACGAGGCCCTGAGGGCGTCATACAAGAAAATCTTCGCCTACATGAACGAGAAGAATTACAAGGCCGGGACGCCCATCCGTGAGATCTATAACAAGGGTCCGGGTCTTATCCTCAAGGGTAACCCCAGGAACTACCTGACCGAGATCCAGGTGATGATAGAGGGGTAGTGGGAGGTCCTCCCTGCCTGCTCAGAGCCGGTCAAAGAGCGGATCCAACGTGGGTCCTGCAGAAAATCAGCCTGTAAGCATCAGTTCATTTCTGTAGGTACCGCCGCACCCCTGGCGCCCCAGCCGCTACACCAGTCCCAACGGCGCTTTGCCCCGTACTCGGGCCGGCAGTCCGTGCTCGCCCATCTGGTGGTGGAAGCGGCACAGGCAGGCCAGATTCCCGGGCCGGTCATCGCCGCCCCGCGCTCTCAACCGATGGCTTCGTGGTGTGGGGTGATTGCGATTGGGAGAACGTTTGGAGCAATTCGCCATCACGACGAGCCTGCCAGAACCCGATATTCAAGGCCCACCCTGGAGTCAAACCTCACGCGGCCTAAAAAAGCACTCGATCTCCTTGACAGGATCTACGGATGGAGGTGTCCCGCGAGGTAACCGCCGGGCAATCCCGTCAGAACCCCAGACGCTTCTTCTTCTCCTCGGCGGTGGGCAGCGCGTCGGACTTCTCGGTGATGTTCTCCAGGGAATCCAGGTTGTCATTGCAGATGTCAATATTGATGGCTGTCCATTTCGATTCCGACTCGGGCACATCGGCCTCGGGGAAGATGGCCTCCACCGGGCAGGCCGGAACGCAGGCACCGCAGTCAATGCACTCATCGGGGTGGATGTAGAGCATGCGGGCATCGCCGTAGAAGCAGTCGACGGGACAGACTTCAACACAGTCTGTGAACCGGCAGTCCTGACAATTTCCGATAACGATGTAAGTCATGGGACGCTCTCTCCTTCTCTTCCCGGACCTCTCCGGGGCGGAGATCCTGTCACATTTTCGGGAAAAAAGGCACCCCCCTTGAGGAGGTTGAAACTCCTATAATAACCCGGCGTGCCGGATGCCCTGGACCGGCCGCCGCTGTTGCCCCCAAGTCCCCTGGAAGGTCCAAATCATGCCGTCAGCCGCTGACACCCGAAATCTTATGAATCGCCCGCTTGACCGGCTGGATCCGGAAGTGGCCGGGGCGATGGCCGCCGAGGCGAGCCGTCAGGCCGCCTGCCTGGAGCTCATCGCTTCCGAGAATTTCGTCTCCGAGGCGGTTCTCGTGGCCATGGGATCGGTCTTCACCAATAAATATGCTGAAGGATACCCGGGCCGGCGTTATTACGGCGGCTGTGCCCAGGCCGACGTGGTCGAGAATCTGGCCCGGGACCGCTGCCGGGAACTGTTCGGCGCGGACCATGTGAATGTCCAGCCTCATTCGGGCACCCAGGCCAACACGGCGGTCTACCTGACGGTGCTGTCCCCCGGTGACACCATCCTGGGCATGGACCTGTCCCATGGCGGGCATCTCACCCACGGCCATCCGCTGAACATCTCCGGTCTCCTTTACAAGGTCGTCGCCTACGGCGTGCGTCGCGAGGACGAGATTCTCGACTACGATCAACTGGAAGCCCTGGCCCGCGAGCATCGCCCCAAGCTGATCATCGCCGGGGCGTCCAACTATTCCAGGGTCATTGATTTCGAGCGCTTCGCCGCCATCGCTGAAGGAGTGGGCGCCGTTCTCATGATTGACATGGCGCATATCGCCGGCCTGGTGGCGGCCGGCCTGCATCCCAGCCCGGTGCCGTTCGCCGACTTCGTCACCTCCACAACCCATAAGACACTGCGCGGCCCGCGCGGCGGCCTCGTCATGTGCAGGAGCAAGTGGGCCAGGGACCTGGACAGGAGGGTCTTCCCGGGCCTGCAGGGTGGACCTCTGGTCCATATGATGGCCGCCAAGGCGGTGGCCTTCAAGGAAGCCCTGGAGCCGGCCTTCAGCGCCTACCAGGTGAGCGTGCTGGAAAGTGCCCGTGCCCTGGCGGGGGCGCTGCAGGCGGCCGGATACCGCATCGTGGCCGGTGGCACGGATACCCACCTCTTCTCCATTGATGTTCTGGGCAAGGGAGTGACCGGGAGGACGGCCGAGACCGAGCTGGAGAAGGCCGGTATCACGGTCAACAAGAACACCATCCCGTTCGACACCAGGTCACCCATGGTGGCGTCAGGTATCCGCCTGGGGACACCGGCGCTTGTCACGCGCGGGATGGGGCCCGAAGAAATGAAACTCATCGCCGGGTTCATGGACCGGGTCCTGGTCTCGGTCTCCGGCGATGGGAAAGAAGCCGCGGCCGATGTGGGAGTTCTGGCTGCGGTGAGGGACGATGTCGAGGCGTTGACCGGCCGCTTCCCGCTCTATGCCGCCCGGCAGAGCACGGGCTTCGGATCGCATCCTTGAGAACTCCTTGCCGACGCTGACCGCCGACGAACTGTTCAGCCGACATGGCGCCCTCGCGGCGGCCCACCCGGCGTTCGAGTTTCGCGCCGGGCAACTGGAGATGGCGCAGGAGGTGGAGCGCATCTTCGCAGGCGGCGGTGAGCTCCTGGTGGAGGCGGGCACCGGCACGGGCAAGACCCTGGCCTACCTGGCGCCGGCGGTGCAGGCGGGCCGCCGGGTGGTCATCTCCACCGCGACCCGTAACCTGCAGGAACAGATCGCCCGCAACGAGGTGCCGTTCCTGCGGGATCGTCTGGGGCTGACCTTCACCGCCATGACCATGAAAGGGCGGGACAACTATCTCTGCCTGCACCGGTTTGACGAGTTTCGATCCCGGTCCCGTTTCGCGTTCGTGGATGAGCTGGAGTCTTTCGAGCAGGTGAAGGCATGGGCCGGGAAGACCGAGACCGGTGACCGGGCGGAAATCCCGGGTCTCCCCGACAACGTGCGCTTCTGGGGCCAGATCAACGCCCGTTCCGACACCTGTCTTGGGCACCGCTGCCCGGTGTACGACGACTGCCACCTGGTGCGCATGCGCCGCCGGGCCGAGGAGACCCAGGTTCTCATCGTGAACCACCACCTGTTATTCGCCGATCTGGCCATGCGCAGCGGCGATTTCGGCCGGGTGATTCCTGATTACGACACGCTGGTCCTGGACGAAGCCCACCGTGCCGAGGAGATTGCCACGCTCTATTTTGGCCGGCGTTTCTCATCGCATCAGCTCAAGGACCTCACCGACGATGCGGTCCGCAGCAGCCAGGGCGACTCCGGCACCAGCCGGCGGATAGGTGCCGCGGCTGTGGCGGCCCGGGAGAGGGGCAGCGATCTGTTCCGCCTGCTGGCCACACGGGGGGACCGGCGGGCGCGGCTTGAGGACAGCGGTTGTCACGACGATGCCGTCAGCGCCGCCGGCGACCTGCAGAGCGAGCTGGGTCGCCTGGCGACCATGCTCGGTGAACTGTCCGGCAGCCAGGACGAAGCGGTTGTCGAGGCGGTGGCCGCTCTCAGGCGGCGATGTGGCGAGACCCAGGCCGATCTGGAAGAAATTCTCATGGGCAGCGATCCGGCCGAAGTGCGCTGGTTTGAGGTGCGTGGCAAGTCCGTCAGCCTGCACGCGTCACCCATTGACGTATCGGGCCCGCTGCGACGTTTCCTCTTCGACGAGATGCGCAGCGTTGTGGTGACCTCGGCAACCTTGACGGTGGACGGATCGTTCGCCTTCGTGCGTGCCCGACTGGGTCTTCCCGACGCCAGGGAAGCCTGTGTCGCTTCTCCGTTCGACTACGAATCCCAGGGCCTCATCTACCTGCCCACCGATCTGCCCGAGCCCTCGTCGCCGGAGTTCATCCCGGCAGCGGCCTCGGTGGTGTCGCAGCTTCTGGCCTGCAGTGGCGGCCGCGCGTTCCTCCTGTTCACATCGTTTGCCCATCTCAAGGCCATGCGGGAACTCCTGGCCGGTGAACGCAACTACACCCTGCTGGTCCAGGGGGAATCGCCGCGCGAAGAGCTGCTGGAGCGCTTCAGGCGCACCCCGGCGGCGGTCCTTCTGGGGACCACCTCGTTCTGGGAGGGGGTGGATGTGCCCGGCGAGGCTCTGTCGCTGGTAGTCATCGACCGGCTGCCGTTCGCCGTCCCCGATGATCCGCTTCTGGCGGCGCGCCTGGACGACATCAAGCGCCAGGGCGGGCGGCCGTTCATGGATTACCAGGTGCCGGCGGCGGTGCTGGCGCTCAAGCAGGGGGCCGGCCGCCTGATCCGCACGCGCGCCGATCGCGGGGTGCTCTGCATCCTCGATCCCAGGCTGAGAACCCGGCGCTACGGTGCTGCCTTTGCCCGCTCCTTGCCGGCTTTTCAGCCCACCCTGGAGCTCCAGGACGTCGCCAGCTTTTTCAGGGTCTGAGCCGGAGGGCGCAGGCAGTTCCCCGTCTCAATCCGGGATCGAGACGCAGGCATGGAAAAGCTCATCAACTCATCCAATCACAGGACTTGTCCCCGCAAGGGCAGGCCGCGCGTCTCAAAATGAATCTTCCGCACCTGGAGCGCAGTGGCCAAACCCCAATCTTCTTGCTCCCGGCACGCGGCATGCTCCTTGCAATAAACAGGCGAGAAGACTTCGACGGGTTGCCGCCCGGTGGGTCCGGACGGACATGGAGAAGGGTCGACGGAGGAGGCCTGATGATGAAGGCCAGCGCGGCGGACATTGAATCGCTGAGGAAGTTCTGTTCCGCTCTCATCGAGGAGCTGGCTGCCCTCGGGGGAGAGAAGAAGCTGTTCTCCCACATGAAAGGTGTGGTGGAGAGGGTGGCAGCAGAGGGAGATCTTCAGTCCCTGGAGGAAACCTGGGATGAACTGAAGGTCTGGACGCGCAGCCTCACCGATATGCAGCAGGCCCACGTGGTCCGGCAGATGCGCCAGACATTCAGCAGTATCTTCGCCGGCGATGAGGCCGGTGCCAATCGCGACCTCCTCATGCCGGATCCTCCCCAAGAAGTGGAGAACGAGAGCCGCTAGCAGTCTGTTGCGTGTGCGTCCCGGTCCGGGCCTTGACCCTGAACCGGGCATGAACGACAATCGCCGTTCTTCCCGGAGCAGGCCACGTGATTTCTCCTTCCTACCAGCCGACCGCCTCGGCGAGCCGGATTCTGGTGACATCGGCGTTGCCGTATGCCAATGGACCGATCCATTTCGGCCATATTGCCGGGGCCTACCTGCCGGCCGACATCTATGTCCGCACCCAGAGGGCGCGGGGCCGGGATGTGGTCTACATCTGCGGGACCGATGAGCACGGCGTGGCCATCACCCTGACGGCCCAGCAGGCCGGTGTCACGCCACGGGAGCACGTGGATCGCTGGCACAAGGTCATCTGCGACATCTTTCAGCGTTTCGATATCGTTTTCGACCATTTTTCGCGGACCTCCACTGATTTGCATGCCGCCAATTCCCGGGAGTTCTTCCGCAAGCTGCTGGCCGCGGGCTACGTGAAGCCGCTGGAAGCGGAGCAGCTTTACTGTGCCCGGGATGAGCGCTTCCTGCCCGATCGTTACGTCACCGGCACCTGCTACGAGTGTGACCATCCGGAGGCCAGGGGCGACGAGTGCCCCCGCTGTGGCACCTGGATCGAACCGCTGCGCCTGGGCGACCCCACCTGCCGCCTCTGCGGCAGTACTCCTGAGAAGCGCGCGACCCGTCACTGGTACCTCATGCTGGACAAGCTGCAGCCGGAACTGGAGAAGTACATCGGCGCCCGCGGGCACTGGAAGCGGAACGTCCTTCAGTTCGTGGGGGGTCTTCTCAAGGAGGGTCTGCACCCGCGCCCCATCACCCGGGACCTGAACTGGGGCATTCCGGTGCCTCTTGAAGAGGCGGCCGGCAAGGTGATCTATGTCTGGTTCGATGCTCCCATCGGCTACATCACCGCCACCCAGGAGTGGGCCGCCGGCCTGGGCACGCCCGAGCGCTGGAAAGATTACTGGCAGGATCCGGAGACCCGTCTGGTCCATTTCATCGGCAAGGACAACATCCCGTTTCACTGTCTCACCTTCCCGGCCATGCTCATGGGCCAGGAAGAGGCGTGGAAGCTGGCCGATGACGTTCCCGCCAACGAGTTCTTCAACCTGGAGGGGGGCAAGTTCAATACCTCCGCCGGGTGGTACATCGATATGGACGACTTTTTCAGCAAGTACACAACCGACATGATCCGCTGGAGCATCGCGCGCAATCTGCCGGAAACGGCCGATGCCGAGTTCACCTGGCATGACTTCCAGGCCAAGGTCAACGGAGAACTGGCCGATATTTACGGCAACCTGGCCCATCGGGTCATGACGTTCATTCATCGCTATTTTGACGGCCGGATCCCGGCGGCCGGCGTGACCTCCGCCGCCCATGAAGCCCTGGCCACGGTATGCCGTGAGAGCCCGGAAAAGGTGGCCACGGCCGTGGACGCCTATCGCCTGCGGGAAGCTTCTGTCGAGATGATGAATCTGGCCCGTGCGGGAAACCGCTATTTTGATGCTGAGGCACCCTGGAAAAGCCGCAAGGAAAATCCCGACCTCTGTGCCGCCTCCCTGAACCGCTGCGTGCGGCTGCTGGAGACCCTGGCGGTGATCTCGGCGCCGTTCATCCCGTCCTCAGCCCGCCGTCTCTGGGCCATGCTGGGACGCCGGGATGAACTTGCGGCCCAGCAATGGGATCGCGCAGGCGTGGTACCCGACCCGGCCGGGCGTACGCTAGGCCGGGCCGAGCCTCTGTTCAGCAAGATCTCCGATGATCAGGTTGCGGCCGAGATAGCCGCCCTGGGTCGCCGGGCCGCCGCGCGTCATGACGCCGGCACAGGAAAGGACAGGACCGCCATGAACGATCAGGACAAGAGAGCCGCGACCCCGGAGCAACCCGAGGCCGGTCAGGACAAGACCCCGAGCGACAAGGAGTCAGCGGCCGGGTTGCCGGCCCTGCGGCCTGAGATCACCATCGATGACTTCCTCAAGTGTGATTTTCGCCTGGGGCGTATCGTGGACGCTGAGAAGGTGCCCGGGTCCAGGAAGCTCATCAGGTTCACCGTGGACATCGGCCTCGACACCCGTACCATCCTGGCGGGCATCCAGGAGCATTACGATCCTGAGACCCTGGTGGGTAAGACGGTCGTGGTGATCGCCAACCTGGCGCCCCGGCGGATGATGGGTTACGACTCCCAGGGAATGATCCTGGCGGCCGAGGTGGATGGCACCCTGACCGTCCTCGCTCCTCTGACCGAGGGACTGCGTCCCGGCGCACAGCTCAGCTGACGCGTCCGGCGCCGGGAGCAGAATCACGGATCTTTCCTTCGAGCCGGTTGGCACGCGCCTGCGCGCGGTGCTCTCGGAGCTTGCACCGCGCCGGCTGACCGCCGCCGTACTGCGCCCGGCAGCGGTGCTGGTGCCGGTCCTGTGCCGGCCTCAAGGTTCGACCTTCCTGCTGATCCGTCGCAAACATGACCTTCAGGAACATGCCGGCCAGGTGGCCTTTCCCGGCGGCCGCCTGCATGAAGGTGAATCGGTGGAGGCCGGTGCTCTGCGCGAAGCCGGCGAGGAGGTCGATCTGCCGGCGGCCCGGGTGGAACTCGTCGGCCGCCTCGATGATCAGCCGAGCCCCAGCTGCTATCGCGTGACGCCGGTGGTGGGCCTTGTGCGGGACCCGCCGCCCCTGACGGCCGAGCCCGGCGAGGTCGCCGAGATGTTCGAGGTGCCGCTGGCGCGCCTGCTCGAGCCCGGCCGGGTTCACGCCGAGTGGTGGCCGGTGTCACGCCTTCCCGCCGGCGCGCCGCTGGGTGTTCTCATGGACCCGCGGGCCGGCTATCGGGACGTGGATCGCCGGGGCATGCGTTACAGGGTCCACTTCTTCGATACCGGGGGCGGCCCCGAGCGGGTGATCTGGGGCCTCACGGCCCGTATCGTCGGCCAGTTTCTCGCTCTGGCTTTCGGCTTCAGCCTGCCGGATCCGGTCCCCGGAGATCGCTGAACGGGCTGGCGCCGAGGCCGGGCCAGATCCGCAGGAGTCCGAAGATGGCCCGCAGAGTGATCCAGACGGCGGTGACGACCCAGACCATGGTCAGGGCGCCGGCCGACGACTCGTCCAGGAGCCAGATGCCGGCGGCGCCGCACAAGGTGGACAGCATCATGACGTTGCGCAGAAAGCGATAATCGCCGCTGCCCCAGTGAAGGCCATCGGTGGCGAACGACAGCGCGTTGAGGGGCATGCTCAGGGCGGCCACCCGCCAGGCGGGATAGAAGAGAGCTTCAGCTCCCGCCGGCACCAGGGCGGCGGCGACCAGCGAGCCTCCCGCCAGCATGCCGGCGGTCAGGGCGAAGCCGCTGGCGAGACTCCACTGGCAGGCGACAGTCGCCACCCGGCGGGCCGTGGCCCGTGCCCCGGCCCCCAGAAAGTAACCCACCAGGCTCTGAGCGGTGGCGGCGTAGGCATCGAGAAGCAAGGCGGTGAGCAGCCACACCTGGCGGATGGCCTGATGAGCTGCGCCGGCCGGGGTACCGATGCGGGTGGCTGCACGGGTGGTGAGGAGCAGAAAGAGAGTCAGGAGGCTGGTGCGCATGAACAGATCGCGGCCCACTACCAGCAGGCGCCAGGCATGGGACAGGCGCAGGTGGCGCGGGAATCCCAGGCGCAGGAAGACGGCGCGCACGCCCAGGAAGGCGCCGAACCACTGGCTGATGACCGTGGCCATGGCGGCGCCGGCCACGCCCAGGGCCGGGATGGGGCCGGCGCCGAAGATGAGGATGGGATCCAGGATCACATTGAGAAGGTTGAGGGCGCCGGCGATCCAGAGCGGCGTGCGCATATCCTGCAGCCCGCGCAGGGCGCCGAAGGCAGCCGTCAGGATCAGAACAGCCGGGGCACTGGCCAGCCGCCAGCGCAGATAAATGGTGGCGTCGGCGGCCACTTCACCGCGGGCGCCCAGGAGACCGGCGATGGCCGCCGTTGCCGGCAGACCCATGAGCACCAGAACAACGCCGATGACCGCGGCCATGACCAGCGCCAGGCCCGCCACCTCCCGGGCTCGCTCGGTGCGCTGCTGGCCCAGGGAGCGGGCCGTCTCTGTTTGTGTGCCTATCCCGAGGAAATTGAAGATCCAGTAGAAACTGGACATGGCCATGGTGCCCACACCCAGCGCCGCCAGCGGCCCGGCGCCCAGGCGGGCGACGAAAGCCGTGTCGACCAGGCCGGTGAGCGGTTCGGCCACCAGCGAGAGCATCACCGGCACCGAGAGCATGGCCATGGTTCGGTGGGGTGCGCGTACAAACGGGTGGGCCTGAGGCTCCTGCATCATTCCTGTTTGTGGATGCGTCCCTCATGCATGACGAAGACGGGCCGGGTGACGATCTCGATATTCTGCAGAGGATCGCCGGCCACGGCCACCAGGTCGGCGATCTTGCCGACCTGGACCGTGCCCACCTCGTCCGCGATGCCCAGGAGATCGGCGGCGGCGGACGTGCCGGCGACCAGAGCCTGCATGGGGGTCATGCCGTTCTCGGCCATGAGGACGAATTCGCGACCCTGGGTGCCGTGAGGGAACACGCCGGCGTCGGAGCCCAGCGCGATCTTGAGGCCTCCCGCCACGGCGAGACTGAACGACGCCCTCCCCCGCGGCGCGATGTAGAGGGCCTTCTCCGCCCGCAGCCCGACCAGCAGGCCCTCATGGGCCTGTTGCTCAACCGCTTCCTGGGCCATGAGGGTGGGCACAAGGTAGGTGCCATGTTCCTTGAAGAGGGCGATGGCCTCCTCATCCAGCTCCGAGCCATGTTCGATGGAGTCCACCCCGGCCCGCACCGCGATCTTGATGCCGGCGTTGCCATGGGCGTGGGCCGCTACCCGGCGCTCGGTGAGATGGGCTTCTTTCACCAGGGCCTCCATCTCCATGGCCGAGTATTGCTGCACTCCCACTGCGTCACCTTCCGAGAGAACGCCGCCGGTGGCGCAGAACTTGATCACGTCGGCGCCCCGCTTCACCTGCAGGCGGACCTCCCTGATGATCTGATCGGATCCGTCGGCCACGCCGTCTCCGGGACGCGGCTCCAGGATGCCGGGGATGTACCCGTTGATGTCGCAGTGCCCGCCGGTGATGCCCAGGGAATGGCCCGCCGCCAGGATGCGCGGTCCTTTCACCACCCCGGCCCGGATCATGTTTCGCAGGGCGATATCCGAGAGATCGCGGGCCCCCACGTTACGGACCGTGGTGAAGCCGGCGTCCAGGGTGAGGCGGGCATTGCGCACGCCACGGATGGCGTCCTCCTGGGGCAGATCCCGGACGCGGGCGTTTTCCCAGTTGCGTCCCTCGCCGATATGGCGGCCGGTGAGGTGAACATGGGCGTCGATGAACCCAGGCAGCACGGTGCGGTTTGAAAGATCGATGATTGTGGCGCCCCTGGGTTCCTTCAGGCCCTCCGGCCCCACGGCCGTGATGCGGCCGTCCTCCACGATGATGACGGCGTCCTTCAACGGCTCGCCGCCGCTGCCGTCGATGAGCGTGCCGGCATGGATGACATAGGGCCCCGCTGCGTCTGCTTCTGAGGCGACGGCGGGCGTCGTCAGGAGAAGCAGGCCCAGGGCGGCCAGGAGACTCAGACTGGGACGGAACAGGGTCATGATGGGCGACTCCTCTCGGGCGGAATGGTGGCTGGAACTCCCTTCTGTTTACCCCTTGCCGCCGTCCGCCGTCAACCAGGCCCCATGGTAGAGTCGCAGGATGAAGGCCCTGGAACAACGTCCTTGTCTCTGGTTGCTGGATGGGACCTTCTTTGTGTTCAGGGCCTATTATGCTTTGCGCGGCGATTTCACCACCCGCGACGGCACCCCCACCAATGCCGTCTACGGGTTCACCACCATGCTGCGGCGACTCATGGCGGAGGCTGCTCCCGAGTACATGGCCGTCTGCTTCGATCGTGCTGAGCCGACCTTTCGCCACCGGGAGTACGCGGCCTACAAGGCCAACCGTCCGGAACCTCCCGAAGACCTGGTGCCTCAGTTCGCCCTGGTGAGAGAGGTGGTGGAGGCTCACAATCTGCAGGCCCTGGATGCGGCAGGCTGGGAAGCCGACGATCTCATCGGCACCCTGGCCCACAAAGCGGTGGACCAGGGTTTCGATGTAGTGATCGTCACCTCCGACAAGGATCTCTTCCAGCTGGTCGGCGACAACGTGAAGGTCATGAATCCGGGCAAGGATGACCTCATGATGGATGCCGCGGCCGTGGAAGAGGTCTTCGGCGTGCGTCCCGACCAGGTCATCGATGTCCTGGCCCTCATGGGTGATGCCTCGGACAACATTCCCGGTGTCAAGGGCATCGGCCGGAAGGGCGCCCAGGCGCTTCTGCAGGAGTTCGGGACCCTGGATCATCTTCTCGCGAATCCCGGGAAGGTGAAGAAAAAGTCGCAGCGCGAAGCGCTCATGGAGCACGCTGAGTCGGCGCGGTTGTCCCGGCGCCTGGCCACCATCCGTACCGATGCGCCGGTGGATTTTGATTCCCAACGCACCAGGGTCAGGGAGCCGGATGCGGACAAGCTGAGGGAACTCTTTTCCCGCCTGGAGTTTCAATCCCTGCTGGCGGAGCTCCGGCCCGACTCCGGCAGTTCGGGAGCCAGGTACAGCGTGGTGACCACCAGGGGCGAGCTCGAAGCGGTCATCGATCGGATCCAGGCGGCGGGCAGGGTCTCGGTGGATCTGGAGACCACATCGGTGGACTCCATGACCTGCGAGATTCTGGGCATCGCCCTGGCCGTGGAGCCGGGTGAAGCGTTCTATGTTCCGGTGCGTCACAAGGTCGGGGTGAGTGAACAACTGACACCCGAGACGGCACTGAGCCTGCTCAAGCCGATCCTGGAAAGCGAGACGGTGGCCAAGATCGGGCAGAACTGCAAGTACGAATACGTCGTTCTGCGGCGCGCCGGGATCCGCATGCGCCGGATCACGTTCGACACCATGCTGGCGGCCTATCTGCTCAATCCGTCCCGCTCCCACAAGCTGGACGATCTGGCCGGGGAGTACCTGGACTACCGCATGATCCCCTACAGCGATCTGGCCGGGAAGGGCGCACAGCAGGTTACTCTCGACCAGGTGGAGCTTCGGCGGGTGGTGGAGTACGCCGGCGAGGACGCCGATGTGGCCCTCAAGCTGGCCGATCTGTTCGCCCCTCTGCTCAAGGATGCCTCTTTGTGGGATCTGTTCACCCGGCTGGAAATGCCTCTCCTGCCGGTACTGGCCGAGATGGAGCATGCCGGAGTGCGTGTGGACACCGACCATCTGAAGGGGATCTCGGTCCAACTGGAGAAGGAGCTGGCCCGCTGCGCGGTCGAGATTCACGGTGCCGCCGGCGGCCCGTTCAATATCAACTCCCCCAAGCAACTGGGGGAGGTGCTGTTCCAGCGTCTGGGCATCAAGCCCCGCCGGAAGACCGCCAAGACCAGGGCCTTCTCCACCAGCCAGCAGGTTCTGGAGGAACTGGCTTCTGCCCACCCCATCTGCGCGCAGGTTCTTGAGTGGCGCAGTCTGGCCAAGCTCAAAGGAACCTACGTGGATGCCCTGCCCGCCATGGTTCATCCCGAGACCGGGCGGGTGCACACCAGCTTCAACCAGGCGGTGGCCGCCACCGGGCGTCTGTCCTCATCGGATCCCAATCTGCAGAACATCCCGGTCCGCACGGCCATCGGCCGTGACATCCGGCGGGCGTTTGTTCCCGATCCGGGACATGTCCTCCTCATCGCCGACTACAGCCAGGTGGAGTTGAGAATTCTTGCCCATCTCACCGGTGACCCGGTCCTGAAGGAGGCCTTCACGGCCGGCGAGGACATTCATGCGCGCACCGCCGCGACCATCTTCGGCGTCAGTGTCGATCTGGTCTCAGGGGAGATGCGTCGGCGAGCCAAAGCCATCAACTTCGGCATCCTGTACGGCATGGGGCCCATGCGCCTGGCCCGGGAGCAGGGGATCTCCATGGGCGAGGCCCAGGCCTTCATCGCCGCCTACTTCGAGCGCTTTGCCCGGGTCAAGCAGTACATCGATGAGACCATGGCTCTCGCCGAGGAGAAGGGGTACGTCAAGACCCTTCTGGACCGGGTCCGCTACTTCCCCGAACTGGCCGGTGGCAGTCGCATGGCGCGACAGCAGGCCCTGCGCGCCGCCGTCAACACAACCATCCAGGGAACTGCCGCCGACCTGATCAAGAAAGCCATGCTGGCCATCGATGCCCGGCTCCGGGAGGGAAATCTCCGGGCACGGCTGATCCTGCAGGTCCATGACGAGCTGGTCCTGGAGGTTCCCGAGGATGAGATCGAGCCGGTAGCCGCCATGGTGCGCACCGAGATGGAAGGTGTCCACCCCATGGATGTCCCCCTCACCGTGGATCTGGGCTGGGGTCCCAACTGGGTCGACGCCAAGCCTCCACCATAGTCGCTTGTTCAGGCTCTCCGGCAGCCCTCCCCGGGGGAGGGGAGCGGGCTGTAAAGGTGGTGAACATTGGCCTGCAACTATTTCGTCAGTGGTGTGATTTCCATCCCGGCATGGCAGTTTCCAGCTTGAACTCACATGGAGCGAACCTATATTGGACCAGCGGCCGTACGAGTGGTTCGGCCCGCGGATCTCGCGCTCCCCGCCGGCGCGTTCCAACCGCCAAAGTGAGGGGATCGAATCTCTTGGCAACGGCCAACTACACCGGCTTCAGACACGACACCAAGCGCCGCACCAACATCCTCATTGTCGACGACGAGAACTCCATCCGGGAAGTTCTGGCCGAGGGGCTGATTGGCGCCGGCTATCCCTGCTCCACGGCAAGTGATGCCGAGGATGCCATGCGCAAGCTGGAGAGCGTGCATTTCAACCTGGTGCTCTCGGATATCCGCATGCCCGGGGCCACCGGCATCGAACTCCTGGAACAGATCAAGGACCATGACCCGGATATTGACGTCATCATGGTCAGCGGTGTTGTGGATACGGACACGGCCCTGGAATCGATTCGCCGGGGTGCCTGCGACTATGTCACCAAGCCGTTCAACCTGACCGATGTCCTCTTCACCGTGGACCGGGTGGTGGAACAGCGGCGGCTGCTTGACGAGAATCGGGAGTACCAGCGGGACCTGGAGAAGAAGGTCTCCGAGCGCACCGAAGAACTCTCCCGCAAGACCAAAGAAGTCCAGTCTCTGTTCACCGAGCTGAAGACGGCGTTCAACGAGATCCAGAACACCTATGAAGCGACCCTGGAGGCTCTCATTGCCGCCCTGGACTCCCGGGACAGCGAGACCCAGGGTCATTCCATGCGGGTGGCCGAGTACACGGCCCTGGTGGCCCGCCACCTGGGAATCTCCGAACCCGAGCTGACGGATATCCGCCGCGGCGCCCTGCTGCACGATGTGGGCAAGATCGGCATTCCCGATGCTATCCTGCGCAAGCCCGGGCCTCTCAACGCCGAGGAGTGGAAGATCATGGAGCAGCACCCGGAACTGGGATATGCCATGCTCAAGGGGATCACGTTTCTGGCAGGGGCCATCCCCATCGTCCTCTCCCACCAGGAAAAATTTGACGGCACCGGCTATCCCGGCGGCCTGGAAGGGAATGGCATTCCTCTGGGAGCGAGAATCTTCTCCGTGGTGGACACCTATGACGCCATCACTTCCACCAGGCCCTACCGGGCAGGCCGTTCCTACGAGGTGGCGCGAGATGAGATCATCAAATATTCCGGTACTCAGTTTGACCCGCAGGTGGTGGAAACGTTCCTGAAACTTCCCCAGCAGGAATTTGACATCATTCGCGAGCGGATCACCAAGGGCTTCACCCGGCGCCAGGCCAACTGGGAGCCGGAGGAAGCCTGAACGCCCGCTGGCGGGCGCCGCTCCCGGGCGATATATTCACTATGGTTCGGTCGGGGGGCATGCTCGTCCCGGGTGCGGGGCGGAGTGGAGAGAGTTCGTGACCCGACAGACCGAAGGTGTCCCAGAAGCCGTAACGTTCCCGTCCGGCGAACCACCCCTGCAGGATCTATTCCGGTCCGTGGGTGCCGTCATCCGTGGCAAGGATGACGTGGTTCATGACGCCGTGGTCACCCTGCTGGCCGGCGGGCACCTGCTCATCGAAGATATCCCCGGCGTGGGCAAGACCACCCTGGCACGGGCTCTGGCCCAGGCCATGGGCGGCACGTTCCGCCGCATCCAGTTCACCTCGGACCTCCTGCCGGCCGATATCGTCGGCGTGAACGTATTCGAGCCCTCGACACGGGAATTTCTCTTCCGGCCCGGCCCCGTCTTCTGCCACGTCCTGCTGGCCGACGAGATCAATCGCACCACGCCGCGCACTCAGAGCGCGCTCCTCCAGGCCATGGAAGAACACCAGGTCACCCTGGACGGCATCACCCATGCCCTCCCCGACCCGTTCCTGGTCATCGCCACCCAGAATCCCCTGGAGCATCACGGCACCTACCCCCTGCCCGAATCCCAGATGGACCGCTTTCTCATGCGCCTGTCCATGGGCTATCCCGACCGGACGGCGGAAAAGGAGATGATTCTCAGCCGCAACGGCACCGATCCCCTCGTCGACCTCAAGCCGGTGCTCTCCCCTGCGAGCCTGGCGTCAGCCCGCCGCCGGGTTGAGCAAGTCAGGCTGGATGATGGTCTCCTGGATTACCTGCTGGAGATCGTCGCCGGCACCCGTCACCATCCGAAGCTGGCGCTGGGAGCGTCACCCCGGGCTGCCCTGGCCCTGAGCCGCGCGGCTCGTGCCACCGCCCTCCTGGAGAGCCGGACGTTCGTTCTGCCCGATGACATCAAAGGCCTGGTGGAGCCGGTTCTGGCCCACCGCCTGGTGCCCCATGATGCCGTCGCCGATCCTACCGCCCGCCGCGACCAGGTGCGCGCGATTCTTCAGGACGTTCTCGAAGCCACGTCCGTGCCGCTCTGAGATCTTGAACCTCCCACCGTCCCGGATCGGCCTGCCGCGTCCCACCGCCATGGCCTGGGCGCTGCTTGTCCTCTGCGTGGCGCTGCTGGGCGCGGCCATCAACACCGGTAATAACCTTCTCTATCTTCTCTTCGGCCTGCTGGCGGCTAGCCTGCCCGTTTCCCTGTCTCTCTCCCTCTTCAACCTTCTCAGGTTGCGGGCTTCCATCGATGCTCCCGGCACCATCCAGGCCGGGATTCCCTATACCGTCACGGTTCACCTTCACAACCGCGGGCGGCGTGCCGCCCGGGCCGTGCGGGTGCGTCTCATCACTCGCCGCGGCTTCCTGGGGCCGGCCCTGGTGGAGCGGATACCCGGCAGGAGCAGGGTGAAGGTCATCCTCACCGGCTGCGAAACCAGGCGCGGCCCCCTGCAGATCGTGGGTGTCCGTCTGGGCACGGTGATTCCCCTGGGCCTTCTGGAGCGTCGTCGGTTCTACCCGGCACCGGCCACGCCGCTGGTGCTGCCGGCGGCGCCGGTCTGCGTGCTGCCCCTCAGCGGAGGTTTGCGGGACCAGGGCCAGGTCCCTGTGCCCGCAGGGGCGGTGGGAAGTGAGAACGACGGTCTGCGCCGGGGCAGCAGCGAAGACGATGTCCGCCACATCGACTGGAAGTCCACGGCGCGCCGGGGTGTTTTGCTGGTCCGGGAGACAGCCGGCGAATCTCGGCCCCGGCTGACGATGGATCTCTGCACGCAGCGCACCGGTGATCCCCATCTTGCCCGCATCGCGTTTGAACGCGAGATTTCCTACCACGCCGGCCGCGCCCGCCGCACCCTGGAGAGCGGAGGCCAGGTGCTCATGACGGTGGACGGGGCCGACCGGCGGACGTTCAACGGGCCGGCTGGCCTGCCGCCCTTGCTGCGCCGTCTCGCTTTGCTGGAGCCGACGGGGCCCGACGGCCGCCTGCTGCCAGTGCCCGCCGCGGACAGGGTCCGCGTGCCGGTGACTCCGTCCCCTCTGCCGCCGACACCTCCCGGGGATGCCATGAGCCGGTCGGCTTTCCTGGCTCTGGGGGTCGCGGCGACCGCTTTGTATGCCTACCAGGGCCTGGGCACGGTCGTCTTCCTGGTGCTGCTCACGGGCCTGCTGGTCATTCTCGCGCGGGGCGGGGATCGGCGCGCCCACGGGCCGTGGGGGAGACGTCTCTGGCATACGGCGGGCGTCCTGGCCCTGCTGGTCTTCGTGGCCGACCTTCTCTTCCTGCGCCACAATCCCCTGGACGCATCCCTGAACCTGATCGCCTTCATTGCGCTGTTCAAGATGTTCAACAGCCACGATGCCCGGGATGATCGCCAGATCATCCTGGTGTCGCTCCTGATGATTGTCCTGGCCGCCGCGCTGACCACTGCCGTGTCGTTCGTGGTGCCGTTGCTGTCCTGGCTGGCCCTGGCGGCTCACGCCCAGATGGCCTGGTCCCATCTCCCCCTGGACCGGGGCCACTTCTGCCGGCCGGCTCGTTACGCCGTCGGAAGCGGCCGCCTGCGTTACACCGCTCCCACGGCTGTGGCGATTCTGGGGCTCGTGGCCATGGGGGCGTTGCTCTTCGTCGTCATTCCCCACCTGGGGACCGGCACTTTCGCGCCGGGGGTCCTGCGAGCCGGTGCCACCAGCGGTTTTTCCGAAACCACCCGGCTGGGAGACATCGGCCGGATCAAGCTGGACCATTCCCGGGTCATGCAGGTGCGCGTCAGTGGTGCCGCACAGCAGGACCTGAGATGGCGGGGCATGGCCCTGGACCACTTCGACGGCACCACCTGGACTCGAACGGCGTCAGGCCTGGATTGGTTCAGCGCCGACCGGGAGGGCTGGTTTCATCCGCGGGGTGAGCCGGAATCATCCCCCAGGGCGGAGGCCGGGCTCATCCAGGAGATCCGCCTGGATCCCAGTGCTCATCGCGTCCTGTTCGCCGCCGCATCGCCGGTGCGCCTGCGCTCGGACGATTTTCTCTTCCTGGCGGAGGACGGGACCGGAGCCCTGATCCTGCCGGGCCGGCCGGGACGAGGCCTGTCCTACACGGTGGTGTCCACCCTGCCCCAGCGTAACCCCGCCGTCCTGCGGGCGGCTGAGGGACCCGATCCACCGAGAGTGCGCTCGCTGCACCTGGGCCTGCCGCCCCTGGACCGCCGGATCGCCGGCCTGGCCCGGCGTCTCACCCGTGGTCGGCCGACCCGCTATGACGCCGCCCGGGCTCTGGAAAGCTGGCTGTCCGGTGGCCTGGAGTACTCCCTTGACGTGGCCGACGGCCGGCATGACGACCCCCTGGCGGCCTTCCTCTTCGAGGGGATGCCCGGCCATTGTGAGTATTTCGCGACCTCCATGGTGGTGCTCGCGCGGGCTGCGGATATCCCGGCGCGCTTTGTCACCGGCTACCTGCGCGGCGAGCGCAGCCGCTTTGCCTCGCTCTACACGGTCCGCCAATCCGATGCTCATGCGTGGGTGGAGATCTTCTTTCCCGGCGTGGGGTGGGTGCCGTTCGATCCCACCCCGGCCGCCGGCCGTGGCGACTGGCAGGACGGCAACTGGCGCACCCTGGCGGCCGACCTGGCCTCCACTGTGGCCCGTCTCTGGGACGACTATGTCATCGGCATCGACCTGGACGACCAGGCCCAGGGCTTCATGGCCATGCGGGACATGACGGGTGCCTGGCTCGCGGCTCTGCCCACCCAAAAAGGCAGACTGCTGAAAGGGGCCATGTTCCTTGCGCTGGTCCTCGTGGCGGGCGGGAGCATCTGGTGGTTGCCGGTCCTGCGCCGGGTTGGCACCGGGCCTGTCGCCGTCATGCCTCCGTTTTATACCCGCCTGCTGCGCTGGCTCAAGCGGCGCGGCCTGGAACTCAGGCCCGGCGAGACGCCGGGCGAACTGGCCGCCCGGGCGGCCGGAGTCCTGCCCGCGGCGGCGGCGGCGAGGGTCCGCGACCTCACGGATCTCTACTACCGGGTGCGCTATGACGGCGGGGACGGGCGTGCAGCCCGCCGGCTCATGGCCGACCTGGTCAAGGATTGATCTGCAGCGATTCCTTTCCGGCGAACAGGTGGATGCCCGCCTCCTGCACCTGGCGGCGGAATGCGTCCACCTGATCCGTGTAGAGATGGTTGAATTCGGCCAGGACTTCATTCACCTGGGAGTCCACCGTGTCCAACTGCTCCATCTGGGACGGCGTCGGTGCATCCCATGACGACGACATGAGGAAATAGATCCGGCGGATCCGAGACAGGGCGTTGTCGGCGGCGATGATCCCCTTGGTGTCCGGTGGCTCGCGCAGGCGCTTTTCCATCCCGGCCAGTGACTTCTTGAGATCGACGGCTGCCTTGCGCAGGTCTTCGTAGGGGTCGTCGTCATCATCCTCGTCGTCGTCTTTCTTGGCATGGGCCAGGACCCGGTCGATGTCTTCGCGGGTTTCCAGGATGCGGGTCACGGCCTCGGCCACGGCTTCCTGCATGGCGCCGGCGCGGGACAGGGCATGCCACTTGGCTTCTCTGCTGCCCCGGGAGATGTCAAACCGAGGATCGGCCAGTACCCGCACCGATGTCTCGGCTGATTCTTCCCCGTAGGTCACCTTGATCCGGTAGACCCCCGGCAGGACCTCAGGGCCCCGGTTGCCGCGAAACCCTTCTTCCTGGGTGGGCGGCATCTTGAAGGCATCGCGCCGCAGATCCCAGGCGATCCGGTTGACCCCCAGGTGAACGCTGTTTTTGAATGTCCGGATCTTCTCACTCTCTTGGTCGAAGACCTCGGTCTTCGCCTTGAATTTGTCGTCGTCTTCGCTTTCTTCGTCTTCTTCATCTTTCGCGGTTGCCTCGCCGGCCAGGCGGGCGGCGCGGCGCTCGTCCTCTTTGCGGGCCTTCTCCTTGTCGGGGTCGGGATGAGGCAGGTCGTCCACATTGAGTGAGAAGGTGACCAGGGCGCCGTAAGGGCGGTTCTCGCCGCGGAACTCGCCGGCGCCGGGGAAGCGTGAAGCACCTGTCTGTTTCACCTTGTACTGCTGGGCGTCGGGGATGGTGAAGAGGTGCAGGGGCTCGGCCATGGTCTCGGCGCTCAACTGCCGCAAGGGGCGAATGTCATCCAGCACGTAGGCGGCGCGGCCATGAGTGCCCAGGATCAGGTCGTGTTCCCTGGCGTGAACGGTCAGGTCCATGACCGAGACAGTGGGGACTCCGTGGGTCCACTTCATCCAGTGCTCGCCGGCATCCATGCTGATGAACAGGCCGAACTCGGTGCCCAGGTAGAGAAGATCCGGCTCCACCGGGTCCTGCTCGATGGTCAGGCAGTAACCCTGGATGTCCTTGCCGGCCAGACTCTTCCAGGTGCGGCCAAAATCGTCGGTGCGGTAGACGTACGGCTTCCAGCTCGAGCGCCGGTGGTTATCCAGGACGACGAAGGCCGTGCCGGCGGCAAAGGGCGAGGCGGCGATGTGGGGAATCCAGGTACCGGCGGGCACGCCGCGCAGGCGGTCCTCCACGCTGGTCCAGGTGTCCCCGCCGTCGCGAGTGACATGCAGGCGCCCGTCGTCGGTCCCCACCCAGAGTACGCCCTTCGCCACCGGGCTGGGGGTGATGGCGATGATGCTGGTGTAATTCTCCGCGCCGGTGACGTCCGGGGTTAGACCGCCGGACTCATCCTGCTTCTGCCAGTCGGGATTGTCGCTGGTCAGATCTTCGCTGATGATCTCCCAGCTCTCGCCCCGGTCGGTGGAGCGATGGACGTACTGGCTGCCGAAGTAGATGGTGTTCACGGCAAACGGATCCTGGGCCAGGGCGGCGTTCCAGTTGAAGCGCAATTTCTCTCCCCTGGGGGGGGCGGGGCGGATATCCTTGCGCTCGCCGGTTCGCTGATTCCAGCGCGCCAGGTAGCCCTCCTGGCTCATGGCATATCCGATCATGGAGTCTTCGGGATGGGGGAGAGTGTCGAAGCCGTCGCCGAAATCGACTTCCTCCCAGTGGTGGTTGCGGATGCCTCCGTTTTCCCAGACGCTGGAGGGGCCGCGCCATGAGCCATTGTCCTGCATGCCGCCATAGACGTGATACGGGGTGTCCATGTCCACGCGCAGGTGGTAGTACTGGGCCAGAGGCAGGTTGGCAGCGAAGCGCCAGGTCTCGCCCCGGTCCCGGGAGAACGCCACGCCGCCGTCGTTGCCGGTGATGATGTTGTTGCCGTCGGCTGGGTCAATCCACATGGCGTGATGGTCAGGATGCACGGCGGCGAACGGCACCAGCACCCTGAAGTTCTTGCCGCCGTCATCGGAGACGCTGATCAGAGACCACATGCTGTAGACGCGGTCCGGCCACTGCGGGTCGACATGAATGTCGGAAAAGTAGAACGGGCGGTTGCCCAGTTTGTCGTCGGCGCCGATGCGGTTCCAGGTATCACCACCGTCGGTCGACTTATAGAGAGCGATCTCCTTCCTGGTCTCGATGATGGCGTAGACCAGGCCGGGCTGGGACGGCGCCATGGCCAGGCCCACGCGTCCCAGGTCACCTTCCGGGAGTCCGTCCTCGGGGGTGCGCCGGGACCATGTCTCGCCGCCGTCGGTGGAGAGGTACAGGCCCGAGCCCGGGCCACCGGAGCGAAAGAACCACGGCTGGCGGCGAAAATCCCAGGTCGCCGCCAGCAGGCGGTCGGGGTTGGTGGGATCCATGACGATGTCGGTGCCGCCGGTGTGGTTGTCCACGAAGAGGACCTTGCGCCAGTTCTTGCCGCCGTCGGTGGTCTTGAAGATGCCGCGCTGCTTGTTCTCGCCCCATGCCTGTCCCAGGGCCGCCACCCAGGCTGTATCGGGATCGGTGGGGTGCAGCACGATGCGGTGGATGCGCTCGCTGTCCTTCAGTCCCAGGTGGGCCCAGGTGCGCCCGCCATCAACAGAGCGATAGACGCCGTTGCCCACCGACACGCTGTTGCGTGGGTTGCCCTCGCCGGTGCCCACCCAGACCATGTCGGGAATGGCCTGGTTGATGGCCACGGCGCCGATGGAAGCCACGGACTGGTCATCGAAGATGGGCTCCCATGTGAGCCCGGCATTGATGGACTTCCACAGGCCGCCGGTGGCGGCGCCGACATAGACAATGCGCGGGTCCGACGCCACCGCGTCGATGGCCACCACGCGGCCGCTCATGCCGGCCGGGCCGATGGATCGGGCCTTCATGCCGGCGAGAAGGTCCGGGTCGATTCCGGTGTCGGTCGCGGCGAAAACAGCACCAGTCAAGACAAAGGCAACAGCGGCGGCGAGCAAACGGCCTCTCATGAATCCTCCCTGTGGGGAACAGGGCAGGATACCCGGCGGGCGGACACAGGGGCAAGAGCAGGACTCGGAGAAGGTCATTCGGCCAGCCTCATTTCGTTACAAAACAGGCCGCCGCACCCGACGCGCCCCAACCGCCAGGTGAGCCCCAGCGGCGCCTCGCCGCGCACCCGTGCCAGAAGCCCGTGTTCTCCCATCTGGTGATGAAAGCGGCAAAGACATACCCGGTTCCCGGGCCGGTCATCACCACCTTGGGAGCGATACACGATGTGATGGACCTCCAGATTTCTGCGTGACGAGCAGCCCGGCGCCATGCAGCGCCAGCCATCCCGGATGTAGATGCGTTGTGAAGACGGCCTGCGCCCGGCCACATCGACATCCCACGTCTCGATGAAGTCCTGCAGGAGGGCCAGTAGAGCGGCCCATACCGGCACCGAGCCCCCGGCGGTGGAAATCGTTCGTACATTGCCCCCACCCGCGTCATCGACGACCTCGATCTTTCCCGCTTGCCTGTGGGTCGGTTGCAACTTGGAAAACATTTCGACACCGGCCCGCCCGGGTTCCTCGACGGTCGGCATTGCCTGCGGGAGTGGCTGCCACCTGGAAAACGTTCGCACCAGAGCCGGGTCACGACGGGCGACTTCCAGAACGCGAGATAGGACTGTCGCGGTCTCGCGCGTCAAAGTCAGGCGCAGGGGCAACATGGGACCGGGAGCGGCCAGAGCCATGCGAGCGAGGGCCTGTACTCTCCGTCGCGTCGTTCCCGCCTGCCTGTGGAGGGATGCGTACCAGGTGACGTCGTCCAGAGGCTCGCGGTCATCACGACCTACGACCATGAGGCGGGCGACGGCACGGGTTTCATCCTGCAGGCGCTTGATGGTGGCCGCGGAGGCCCGCTCCACCCATGCCTTCTGCGTTGCATCCGGAATTCTGAGTGGGACGGTCCCGGCAGGAGCCTCCCGGGTCAGTATGCGGGCGATGGTCCGGGCTGCCACCCGGCCGATGCGATCTT
>SMVA01366237.1_pt1 | contig 24261 bp, 23 predicted proteins | sample 2456451 | NCBI WGS metagenome assembly SMVA01 (sample SAMN11095933, study PRJNA526329) | marine sediment metagenome | biome: Marine sediment; feature: Surficial sediment; material: Deep marine sediment; isolation source: Hadal surficial sediment | place: Pacific Ocean | collected 2014-05 | depth... | reverse complement strand
GGCTCGAGTGGCGTTGGTTCAGGTGGTAACACTGGAGGAACCGATGGCAGCGGCAATTCGGGTGGCCCGGTCGTAGTTACACCTTACGGATCGAAAATATACGACGAGTACGAACCCAACAACACTTTCGAGAATGCCAACCCCGTTCAATTTCCGGACGTAGAAGGAAATATCACTATCTACGGCAACGTTCATGAGAATGACGATCCGTCGGATTATTTTATTGTTTCCCCATCGCGCACTGGATTGTTTTCCGTGTCTCTTTATTATCCATGCAACGATACCTGCTCAAGGCTGGAGCTTGTAGTTGACGACGCGGTTCATATTTCCGTTTATGACCAAAACCAGACTTCGATCGACGGTACGCCTGTCGGCACAGTTACCGAACAACATTTCGTAATGGATATGACGGCGGGCATCCCCTATTACTTCGCGGTGCACGGGTATAATACCGGGGAACAGTCATTCCCGTATGTATTTCGAATCAGCGAGTAACGAATTCATTGCTAATACCCGAATGGTCACAACCTGAGCTATTCCGCGATTGGCACTGGACTTCGCCCGCTACATTTGAAAACTTTGAGTCCGATGGCACCTGCGCGTATAACGAACACAGTTAAGTGTGGAGCCTGATGAATTTACAGGATTTGCCGGAAACGTAACGAAGGGGGAGCTGAAATGAAAAAGTGGCTGATTATTGTTGCCGGAGTAATTGTCGTATTGATTGGTTCATTCATGACAGTTAAAAAAGTTTCGCCGGTTGGCTGGGGTTGGTGGGGTGATACCAATACGTCGGAAGGTGTTGGACTGAAAGGCTATGACCCTGTTGCATACTTTAATAGCAGTGAGCCAAAGAAGGGGTCAGCCGAATTCACCAAGGAGTGGAACGGCGTCACCTGGCAGTTTTCCAGTAGTGAAAACAGAAATCTTTTCGCTCAAAGCCCGGAAGACTACGCGCCCCAGTTTGGTGGTTACTGCTCGTTTGCCGTCAGCAAAGGATTCACGGCCGATATATCAACGGACGCGTGGCACATTGAAGATGGAAAGCTGTACGTGTTTGCAGACCAGAACGTACGCGACGAATGGGTGGAAGGACTGGCTGAAGGCTCACTTGAGCAATCTACCGAAAACTGGTCGGAACGGTAGTTTCGTATTTGCTCAGACTAGGCTCCGATATTTTTTGCAACGGCATTGATGAACCCAACCATATCAACGATATTCTCTGAGGACGGGTCCGATGTCTTGCCTTTCAAGTCTCCGGTAATCGTTCCCTGTGCGACAGTCTCAATTAATGCCGACTTCAGTTTTCCGGAGTAATCTTCCAACGCCTGGTTGCTTTCCCGCCGCGCCAGCGTCTCAAGCGCATTGGCGAGCGCATAGATCAACGCCGAGGAATTGAAGTACGCCTCCTTGCCATCTGTCTCCAGGTACTTGAGATAAAGGTCGTGCGCCGTGCCATGCGGTGCTTCATACAGCATCGTGCCGTCTTTACTCTCAATGATGGAACTGGCCGTTGCGAGGCTTCCACCGAGCGCGGCGGATATATCCGAAAATATATCGCCGTCGAGATTTTGTGCAGGATACAGGGCGTTACGCGGCGGATCGGTGATCATTTTTTTCAATTGGCTGGAAGGGCGCATGATCATAAAAGAGGGTGGAGGCGTGTCGGCTTTCGCCAATTCGTGGCGCACGTCGGTGATGACGGTGCTGAATACCTCGTCGTACTCCATGTATTCGCGCTTGAGACCGAAATAAACTTCCTTGTCGTTTACGGAAGCATCGCGAAACACCTGGCTAATCCAATCTTTGATGGCCTGACGGTCATTGGACATTAGCAACACCGGATCGTTTTTCTTTACGCTGCGAGCGTGTTTTTCTTCGCCATCGACGATCACTTTCAATATGCCATCTTCTTCCATTGGCATATTGAAGCTGCCGTATTGGTCACCACCGCCGGCGCTCATGCGCGAAATGGAAACCTGGTGTTCATTACTGGGAATGCCATACTTTTTCAGCTGCTTGACCAGTTTGTACAGCTTTCGCCCGGTGTTATTGTCCGGCACACCCCAGAGTGCGCGCTCCGGTGGGTTTGCAACAATGCGTGCCGCTTGTGCGTCAATCAACTCGTAATGAAATGCCAGGCTCAAGGATTCGAATTTACTCTCGTAGCCATTTGCATAAACGTCCTCGATCGCCGCACGCATTACGCCGTCGTAGCCCGCAATCACGGTGTCTTTGAGACCGAGGTAGGCATCGCGTTTTTCTTTTATCGCACGCTGGAAAAACTTGTGGGCCCAGTCAATAACGGCGTCGATATCGTTGGTGGCAAGAAGCCAGGGATCGCCCTTATTAATGAAACGGCGGTGCAGTTCCACTGGATCGCCGCTTTTGCCGACAAATATGAGTTTCACCACACCCGTCGCGGTGGATAATTCATTGTGGCTGTCTTTAATGCCACCGCTGTCCATCGTGTCCACTTCGATATCGCGACCAATCCACTCCGGCTGATTGACATGCAGGTTTCGAAACTTGATGTCTTCGCGCGTGATATTGCCGCCAATGCCTTTGCGGATCGCTCCGTTTGGAGACTTGGTCGCCAGCCTGTCCAACTTTTCTTCGTCTATTTCCGGGTGTTTGGCAAGCAGTTCATCCAGCTGCTGCCGGTTGACGGTCATGCCGGCATTCTTGACGCCAACGCCGTAGGTCTTCAATGCATCAATTGCGTCGACTACGGCCTGGCCGTTCGTTACCAGTCGATTCTCGGCGGCAAGATCGATCTCGATCAGGTTGATGTCCAGCCGACTGGTGACAAATTTTTCCAGGATATGGTCAAAGGCGATCTGCGCCATCTCGTCTCCGTGGAGGATGACGAGTGGCTTTTCGACCTTGATTTTGCTCTTCATGAGTTCTCCGAGGATGCCGCGCGTACTTCAGGGGCCTTAAGGGTGCCGTACTCTATCGTTTTCCGCATCATTATCCTATTGGGAGCCCATTGATTCGTTCCAGAATCGCGCTGCATTGCGAATCTCGAGCAATAGTATTACCAGCGCCGTTGCGATGATGGGCAGCTTGATCGACATTCCCACGTCGCTAATGCAGAGCCACCCGCCGGACAACACGAGAAAGACGATGACGGCGGTGTGGGGTAGAAAATCACGGGCGACCGCCGGTGCGTAGCGATCAAAAAATTCACTGTTGGATTTTTCCATTCGAGCGCGGCGAAACACGTGGTGCGACCCGAGAATCATCGTTGCGAAGACCACTGCGAGCACCAGCAGCCATTGTCCGAGTCGGTCGGGTCCCATCAGGTCAATCATCAGGAACTGAATCAGCCCGATAAAAAATGGCAGCATTGAGTCCAGCGTTGATGGGACCCAGCGAAATCGCATGACCATGCTCGCGTAGGATAGCCAAATCAGAATCAGGCCGACCAGGCTTGCTGTGATCTGCATCCAACCGAGCAGTGACTCGAGTGACAACACATAGAGATCCGGGCGATGGTGTAAATGATCCCAGAGAAATTCGAGTGCGAGAGCCTGCACGATGCTAAGCAGAGTGATCAGGACGGTAGGAAATTGGTCTATGGCCCGAGTGCGAATAGATTCCATTGGTGGGTCTCCTGTGCTGTCATCAAGTTTGGTGATTAATTCGGGTGGAGCGACAGGGCGCGTTTCTGTTACCCTGCGGCAGCGCAGGGCAAGGCTACAACAAACAGTGCTTACAAGCGGCATTCTGGAGCTTTTCAGAGCGCTTTTTCGGTCTTCAATGTTCCTTTTGCGCACGGCCCGGGTGGCGGAATTGGTAGACGCTGTGGACTTAAAATCCATTTCGAGAAATCGAGTGCGGGTTCAAGTCCCGCCCCGGGCACCACATCCTTCTCAGTGCCGCCTGAATTCCGCAGCAGCGAGCTTTAAATCAATGATTTACCATAACAATCGAAGGCTTATTCTTCTTTTGTAAAATGCCTGTCTGCGCTAGACTCGATCAAACGCAGGCACCCAAAACAACAATCAAAAGCAGGGACAGCGTTTTGCACTATTTTCGACTCTCATTGCGATCGATCCGCTCAAAATTAATCAGTAGACTTCTGTACAGCGTCGCATTGCTCTGTGTCAGTGGCACACTCTGGGCGTCCGGCTGGGCGCCATTCGCCCGTGAGGACAGTGCGACTGTAGCTCAGGGGGGCACCGTCTCTGTCCTGAACAGCGGCTCGCACAGCGTTTTGGATAACGACTTCGATATCGAAGGCGATGAGCTCTCGGCATTTTTAACGTCAAATCCCAAACACGGCGAGGTCATTCTGGAACGCGATGGCACTTTCGTTTACAAACATGACGGAAAGTCGTCGAAGAATGACGAGTTCAAGTATCGCGCTTTCGATGGCACGGGTTTTTCTCGTGAGGCAAGAGTTCGAATCGAAGTCCTGGAAGGCGATCCGATCCCGCCGGAAATCGTCGGACAGAATATTATCGAAATGGACGAGGATTCTTCAAAGGAATTGAAACCCAAAGACTTGGAGGTTCTCGATCCTGACAGCAACTTCCCGAAAGACTTCACTATCGAAGTAAACGATGGAGCCAATTACTCACGATCCGGTTCCGTAATTTCCCCGGTCGCAGATTACAATGGCGAATTGACCGTTCCCGTTCGTGTTTTCGACGGCAGTAACTTCAGCAACCTCTTCCAGCTAATTGTTACGGTTCGACCGCGAAACGACGCGCCGTTTGTGATCGACATTCCTCCCAACCAGGAGGCCATCGAGCTCACGGCATATACATTGTCGCTTGCCACCTATTTCGATGACATTGACGAAGGAGACGTCTTGCATTTTAGCGCAAGCGGATTGCCGCGGAGTAACAGCCTTGGTATCGACCCGGTTTCGGGCGTGCTTGCCGGTACACCACGACGCGGTGATAGCCGGGATACGCCGTACAACGTTACCATTACTGCTACCGATTCGGGTGGCGCTACTGCGAAGCTCGATTTTCCGCTCATCATTTATCCGGATGATCGCGCCGACCTGACACTGTCAGCCGCTGTCGAACTCAATCCGGTAATGGTCGGAGAGGCCGCCAAATGGCAAGTGGACGTGTTCAATCAAGGGCCCGCCGACCTGGATGAGGGCAACTTGCTGGTCAACTGGTCGACCAGCGGTCCAGCGCTGACTATATCGGCTCCCTCGGCATGTACGATCCAGAACAATGCGAGCAGTGCGCCGTCCGCTACCTGCAATATTGCCGGCATCGTGGCGGGCACCAGCCTGCGGATGAATTTCCAGGGCACGCAGAACGAAGACGGCGACAATACGCTTATCGCGGTAGCCGTCGCAGACGATCCGCGACCCGAAGATAATTCCGCGTTGGCAGGATCTCAGGTCATTGAGAATTTCAGCGAAGGACCAACGCAGATTCTCAATTCGCGCGGCATCAGCCTGGGTGTTGGTGACCTCGACGGTGATGGCAATATTGACATGCTGGTGAGCGCGGATGAAACGCTGGTGTTTTATAACAGCGGCAATCGTGACTTCACTGTCCCCGGTCAGGTGGTCGCGCCTGGTGGCAGCGCCGTGGCGATACTTGACTGGAACGGTGACGGGCTACTTGATATCGCCGTGGGCGGCTTGTCCGGGCGCACCGCAGAAATATTTGCCAATGATGGCAGTGGCGGTTTTGACAGTGTCGCTCAACTTGCGAACGGCGGTGTCGGAATTGTGCGCGCGATGGCAGCGGCTGACCTGGATCTAGATGGCAGCGCCGAGCTCATCCTCACCGGATCGATCAACACGGTCATCCTGCGACGGACAGGCGCGACTCAATTCGACCTTATCTTGCCGCCGGTTGGTGCGGGTATCGATGTTACCGTCGGCGACTTTAACAACGACGGCTTCCCGGATATTGCGGTTGTGGAAGCATCTGACCGCGCAGTCGCAGTCATGATTAACAATGGCAGCGGCACTACTTTCAGCCGCACACGCCAGCGTCATGGCAGCGTTGGCCACGTCAGTTCGGCGGACCTGAATGGTGATGGCCTGGACGACCTGCTGCTGGCTATTGACGGTGCCGATCTGTTGCCGCCCGGGAATATAGTTTTATTCCGGCAGTCCGGTGGCGGATACACTGTGGGCAACTCCTTTGGTGCCTCTGCAGTCTCGAAGTTACTGGGCGGAGACGTGGACAATGACGGCTTTATGGATATCGTCGCCGTCAACGCGGCAGGCGTGCATCAACTGTATCGTGGCGACGCCAACAGCAATTTCACACTGCATAATGAGCAAATCGTCAGCTCCGGCATGCAAACCGGCGTGCTCGTGGACTTCAATGCGGATCAGTCATTTGACCTGATCATGGCAGGCATCGACGCGGTCGAAGTTCACGCGAATAACGGCGCCGGGGTGCTGGGTCTGGGCGATCGGCAGTCCCCGATTATTTCGTTGCTGGGAGAGGCTGTGATCACGATTGCAGCGGGCACCGTGTATGAAGATGCGGGAGCAACGGCAGATGACGATATTGACGGCGACCTGGACGCAGAGATTATTACCAGCGGCACGGTAAACTCGACCGTTGTTGGTACCTACAATATCAGTTACACCGTCTCGGACCGGGCCGGCAATAGCAGCTCAACGCAACGGAAAGTCACGGTAAGAGTGAATGACGGTGTCGGCGGTGGTGGCGGCGGCACGTTTGCTGCGCTATCGATCCTGGCTCTCATGCTGCTGTTCATTTTCGGGCTCGGGCATAAAGGGTTTTCTGCTAGACTTAAACGACCTGACTAAACCGCACTGAACGCGAGCACCATGGCCAAACTGTATTTTTATTATTCCTCGATGAACGCCGGAAAATCGACGGCGCTTTTGCAATCAAGCTACAACTACAAAGAGCGCGGCATGAACACGCTGATATTGGCACCGAATTTTGACGACCGTTACGGCGTTGGCAAAGTGACTTCAAGAATTGGCCTGGAGGCCGCCGCGACGACCTTCACCAAAGCAGACAACTTGTTCGAGATTGTTACTGCGTGCGTGCAGGAAGACCCACTGCACTGCGTACTCGTCGACGAAGCACAGTTCTTGACCAAGGAACAAGTCGCCGAATTAAGCGATGTCACAGACGATCTGAATATCCCCGTGCTTGCTTACGGCCTGCGGACAGATTTCAAAGGCGAGCCGTTTGAAGGCAGCAAATACCTGCTTGCGTGGTCAGACAATCTCAAGGAATTAAAAGCCATCTGCGATTGCGGCAGCAAAGCGACTATGGTCATCCGCCTGGATGAGGACGGCAACGCGATCACGCACGGCTCACAAGTTGAGATTGGCGGAAACGATCGCTACATATCGATGTGCAGGAAGCATTTCAAAGAAAACTTTTTTCGCAAAGAGCGTTCCGCGCCATTGAAAGGCGTCGGCTGACGCCAGTCCGTCAGCGGTCGCTGTTACCGTCAAGAAAATCCTTTTCAGAAATGACCGGCAGGGCCTGGGTATTCTCGTGCGCCAGCATACGCCGCATATCCTGCAAGCTCTTCATGATGATGGTATCGGCCATGCCGGTTGCCTCATGCATCATCACGTCTGTGGCTGCCGCATGCACAAACTTGAGGCGATGATTGCCGAGCGAAATAATGTCATTGTGCATCAGGATCTGGTTGGATATGCGTCTGGAATTCACGATGGTTCCGTTGGTGCTGTTCAAGTCCATCAATAATGTCGAATTGCCATTGCGGATGAGCATCGCGTGATGGCGGCTCACAAAGCGGCTGTCCACCTGCAGGTCACTGTGGGCGGATCGTCCGATAATGACTCGCGGCTGATTGATCGTCAGTTGCGAGAGTGTTTTGCCGTCTTTTGTGAGTATCAGACGCGGCGGTCTTGAATCGTCCGAGGTCTCCACCGCAATCGGCAACGCATCCTCCGGCAACAGCGGGTGTTCCACATGCTCCTTTGTAATTGGGCTATGCGGCGCATTGGCCAGGGCAAGCAGAACCAGGCGGTCCATAACGCCAGGCCAGCCCCCTGAAGCTGCGTGAAATTCATCGCAAACGTCTTGCGGAATGACCTCTTCCGGATCGGGACAACCGCCTGCGGCAAGCTTTTCGTGCAGGTAGTCGGTCGTCTCGTATTGCGCCAAGGGGCCCAGCGTAAATTTGCCAACCAGGCGCCGGGATATTCGTTGCAGAGGTGTCGAGTGAAGAATTGCGTCGATCGACTTGTCACCGACCAGCACGAGGCGCAACGCGCTGTTCTGGCGAACGCGTAATTCGGCCAGTTCACAAAGTACTCTGTAGGCGCTCGGGTTCAGTGCCTGTGCGTTATCGACGATCAGGACAGGAGCCTTGGCTGAGGCGGTACGTTGCAATACGTACACCTTGAGCATGTTGATCAACTCGTTGACGCTGTTGAATTCGATTTGATAGCCGAATTGCGTCAGTGCGGCGTCCAAAAGGGCGGTTGTGTTGAGTCCGGCCCCGTCAACAATCGCGATGTCTGCGATCGTATCCTGTTTCGCGACGAACTCATGAATAATGGTGGTTCTACCGGAAAGCGGCGACCCTCGAAACAGGCCAATGCCGGTCGGGTGGTTGCAGATGTCCTGCAGGAACGCGTGCGCGCTCTGCTGGGCCTCATATGAGACAAAGAACAGCGGTTTGCCGTGAATGCGAAACGGCTGCTCCTTTAATCCACAATCAGCTAAATCCATAACCTTGAACTCTGTTTCCGTTGTAAATTGCCATTCTGATACAGTTATATAGTGAATCCTGTTGGCAGGGTTCGATAACCGGGCCAGTCAGTGTACGTTTGGGCGAAACGTCTTGTAAAGCCGTGAGCAGGCATTTCCTTACCACAAGGAAGCCGTGCTTTTGTGTGATAAAATACTTTAATTATTATGTATTATTTATTGATTATAAACGAATAAATATGAAAAGTATCCCTCTCAAACTTCTTCTGAGCAAAGCCGTCACACGCTTTGGCGATATTGACTGACATGCTCACGGCACGAAAACTTTGCCTGATACGGGGCGACCGATGCCTGTTCCGGGAGGTCGATTTTGCGCTCGATGCCGGTGAATTGCTGTTCGTGGCGGGTGCAAACGGCAGTGGCAAGACCAGCTTGTTGCGGGCGATCGCAGGCCTGCTCGATCTGGAGTCTGGTGACGTCTTGTGGAATGAACGCCCGGTCAGCCAAAATCGCCAGGAATTCCGTGCCTCGCTGGTCTGGTTCGCGCATCGTGTTGGTTTCAAAGGGGACCTGACTCCCGTACAGAACCTGCAATTCGAAGCAGGCCTTAGAGCATTTCGGGAAGTCAGTATTGACGATGCCCTCGCCAGAGTTGGCGTGGAGTATGGCGCAGAGCTTCCCATGCGCGTGTTATCGGCCGGCCAGCAGCGCCGAGTCGGTCTGGCACGGCTCATCCTGGCCAATGCACCGCTTTGGATGATGGACGAACCGTTCACGAATCTCGATTCCGACGGACAGGCACTGGTCAGAGAGCTGATCGCCGAGCATCTGGCTGGGGGCGGCATCTGTGCGATGGCCTCGCACCAGGCGGTCAGTATTGATGTGTCTACCCACAGGATCATGTTGTAGTGGCGCACGACGCTAAATATCCGGGCTTGCTACACGGCGTGAGTGCTGTGCTGCAACGTGATTTGCTCATCGCCTGGAAACGACCGGGCGATATCCTGAACCCGTTGTTTTTCTTTGCGATGGTCAGTTCGCTGTTCCCGCTCGCTATCGGCCCGGACGCAGAGCAATTGCAGGCCATCGGACCGGGCGTGACCTGGGTGGCTGCCTTGCTGGCGTCGCTGCTGGCATTAAACAGCCTGTTCCTGAACGATCATGAGGACGGCAGCCTCGAGCAGCTGGTCTTGAGTCCGCAACCCCTGCCTTTAATGGTTCTGGCGAAAACGGCATCGCACTGGTTGGTAACCGGTTTGCCTCTTGTGCTGGCGTCTCCGCTGGTCGCATTGACGTATCAAATGCCCACAGAGGTTATCCAGGTAATGATGATTACCTTGCTGCCGGGCACCATCAGCTTAAGTTTGCTGGGCAGCATTGGTGCGGCGCTGACAGTCGGCCTGAATCGGGGCAATGCACTGCTCAGCTTGCTGATTCTTCCGCTGGCAATGCCGATATTGATTTTTGGCGCAAGAACGGTGTCCCTGGCGGCCAGCGGCGAGGCGACGGGCGGTGGCGTTTATTTTCTCAGCGGCTATTGCATGTTGGCACTTTCACTCGCACCATTCGCCACGGCCGCCGCTTTACGGATCAGCAACGAGTAACCTGACATGTGGAAATTCTTTCACAAACTGGCATCACCACCCTATTTTTACCGCATTGCGCCGGGATTTATTCTCGGCTTCGGCATAGTGGGCGTTGCGCTCATTCTCTGGGGCACTTACGCCGGCCTGTTCCTGGCGCCGACGGACTACCAGCAAAAAGATGCTTTCCGCATTATCTATGTGCACGTACCAGCGGCCTACCTGTCCATGATCGCTTATTCAATTATGGCGATCGCCGCCGGTATTGGCCTGATCTGGCGCATGAAGCTTGCGCATTCCGTTGCGGCAGCGGCGGCGCCTCTCGGTGCCTGGTTTACCTTCGTAGCGCTTGCGACTGGTTCCATCTGGGGCAGGCCAATGTGGGGCACCTGGTGGGAGTGGGGCGACCCGAGGCTGACCTCTGAATTGCTGATGTTGTTCCTCTATTTCGGCTATATCGCGTTGCGCTCTGCGATTGACGATATATCAAAAGCCGACAAATCCAGTGCGGTGCTGGCACTGGTCGGTGCGGTCAATATTCCCATCATTCATTACTCAGTCACCTGGTGGACCTCACTGCACCAGGGGCAGACGGTTGCAGCCGGGAAAATGACGGCGGACATGTTGAATCCATTGCTGATCAATATTCTTGGGTTTACTCTCTTATTTGGTGCGTTGCTGCTGTATCGCGTTCGCACCGAGGTCTTACTGCGCGAGAGTCGCGCCCGGTGGGTGAAGACCATGCTATTGCCGGAAACGGGAGACGCGTAGTGGAATCACTGGCTATGGGCGGTTACGGTGGCTATGTATGGAGTTCGTTCGGCCTCATGTTTATTGTCGTTATTATTAGCGCAGTTCAAGCGCGTATTCGCCATCAGGGTGCTCTGCGAGACGTAATTCGGCGAATCAAAGCCATGGAAGTTCAAAAATGAAACCACGCAAACAAAGAATGCTGGCGGTCGGCCTGGCCGCCGCCGGACTGGTCATCGCAGTCGGACTTACGCTGCGGGCATTTCAGGACAATATGATGTTCTATATCGAAATCGGCGACGTCATTGAGGGGAACGTACCTGCGGACCGCTCGTTTCGCGTCGGCGGCCTGGTGGTCGAGGACAGCGTTCATCGCAAATCAGGCGAGCTGGAAGTGCAGTTCACGCTAACGGATCTCAAAGACGAGTTAGTGGTCGTGCACAACGGAATTCTTCCAGATTTGTTTCGCGAAGGTCAGGGCATTATCGCGACTGGACGATTGAACAGCGACGGTAATTTTGCGGCCGAACAAGTGCTTGCGAAACACGACGAGAATTACATGCCGCCGGAGGTCGCTGATTCTCTGGCGAGTCATGCCGAGGCGAAGAAGGCGGCCATGGAGGCAGAAGCCGAGGCTGCGACGCCATGATTCCGGAGATCGGACAATTTGCATTGATCCTGGCGTTGTCTCTGGCAATTTGCCAGGGCGTGCTGCCGTTGATCGGGGCCTGGAGAAACGACGAAGCGATGATGGCGGTGGCGAGACCGGCAGCGATGGGGCAGTGGGTGTTCATCGTGATTTCGTTCGCTTGTCTTGCCTGGTCGTTCTTGCAAGACGATTTTTCAGTTCTTTATGTCGCGAATCATTCACAACTCGCATTGCCTGCTGTCTATAAATTCTCTGCTGTGTGGGGTGCGCACGAAGGTTCGTTGTTGCTTTGGGTGTTGATACTGGCAAGCTGGACTATCGCCGTTGGCCGATACAGCCACGAGCTGCCAGCAACATTCAGTGCGCGTGTCATCGGCGTGCTTGGTTTGCTGAGTGTCGGTTTCCTGCTGTTCACGTTGCTCACATCGAACCCATTCGAGCGACTGATTCCCGCGGCGGCAGATGGTGCGGACCTTAATCCGTTGTTGCAGGACCCGGGGCTTGCCATTCATCCGCCGATATTGTACATCGGCTATGTTGGATTTTCGGTCGCCTTCGCTTTTGCGATTGCGGCAATGTTAACGGGGGAGCTGGACAAGTCATGGGCTCGATGGACCCGTCCCTGGACGACCTGGGCGTGGCTTTTCCTGACAGTCGGTATTGCGCTTGGCAGTTGGTGGGCTTACTACGAACTGGGTTGGGGCGGCTGGTGGTTCTGGGACCCGGTCGAAAATGCCTCATTCATGCCATGGCTGGTCGGTACTGCACTGATCCATTCGCTGGCGGTTACCGAAAAGCGCGGCTTGTTCAAAAGCTGGACATTGCTGCTCGCCATCTCGGCGTTTTCGCTCAGTTTGCTGGGCACGTTTTTGGTGCGATCCGGCATCCTGGTCTCAGTGCATGCGTTTGCCACGGACCCTGCTCGAGGAATCTTCATTCTCGGGTTCCTCGCGGTCGTTATCGGCGGTGCATTGACCCTGTATGCGTTCAGAGCTTCGGCAGTGGATTCTGAAGTCGGGTTTCGACCGCTTTCCCGAGAGGTGTTTTTATTACTGAATAATGTGCTGCTGGTTATTGCCGCTGCGCTGGTATTTATTGGCACACTCGCACCGCTGGTTGTCGAGTATTTCGATGCTGGCAAAATTTCGGTGGGGCCTCCGTATTTCGAAATCGCGTTCGCAATTCCAATGCTGCCTTTGATTTTTCTCGTTGGTCTGGGCATGCATACGGCATGGCGGAGCCAGGATTTGGCTGCACTCCTTAAGCAGGTTCGAATCCCCGCTATTGCTGCGTTAATCGTGGGCAGCCTGGTGCCAACGGTCCTGTACGGCAGATTCAGCCCGCTGGCGACAGTTGGTTCTATCGCCGCATTCTGGATCATCGGCGTTTCACTCATGCCAATGATTCGTTCGTTACGTCGCCCTGAAGGATCGAGCCGCATTACGCGTGCGGCGATGGGTATGTCTGTCGCGCATCTCGGGCTGGGTTCTTTTGTACTCGGTGTGACGATCGTTTCTGCATTTACCGTCGAAACCGACGTCAGCATGCGCATTGGAGAGCGAACCGAAGTTGCCGGTTTCAGTTTTGAATTACGCGACCTGCGAAACGTTCAGGGACCGAATTATCGTGCGATTGAGGGCGAGGTCGAAATTCGCCGCGATGGTGATTTTGTTGCCACGTTGCGGCCGCAGAAACGGACTTACCTGGTACAGCAGTCACCGATGACCGAAGCGGGCATTCTGGCGCACTGGAACAAGGACTTGTTCGTGGCGCTCGGCGATCCGCTTGGCAACAACGCCTGGAGTATGCGAATTCAATACAAACCGATGATTCGATTTATCTGGTTCGGCGCACTGATCATGGCACTGGGCGGATTGATTGCCGCCAGTGATCGCCGCTATCGGGTCAACGCACCGGCCAGAGTCGAGTTGCCGGCAAAAGAGCAAACGATCTGATGAAGCGTTTCTTGTTGCCCATCGGCTTCTTCGCGATTTTAATTCCGTTATTCGTTGTCGGCCTTGGCAAGGATCCGCGTGCTTTGCCTTCCACATTTCTGGGCAAGCTGGCACCGGCATTTTCGCTGCCCCAATTACGTGATGCGACCAGGCTTGTCAGCAACGAATCGTTTGCGGGGACGATGGTTTTGATCAATTTCTGGGCGACCTGGTGCGTTGGTTGCAGACAGGAGCACGACTTTCTGCTGCAACTTCAGGCAAACAATATCATTCCGATTTACGGTATTAACTGGCGAGACGACAGGACCAAGGCGATTGACTGGTTGCAACAACTGGGTGACCCCTACGTGGCATCCGGTTTCGATGGCGGCAATCACACCGGCATCGACTGGGGCGTTTACGCCGCCCCCGAAACCTTCCTGGTGGATGCATCGGGCACGGTTATTTACAAGTTTCTCGGGCCGTTGAGTTCTTACACATGGCAAAAAGAATTTGTGCCGCGAATCAATGCGGCAAACGAGGCGGCGTTATGAACAGGATACTGATACTGGCCGTTTCGTTGATGTTGCCGCTTGCAGTCGCAGCGATTGATACGGGCCAGGCCTTCGAAGATCCGGAGTTACAGGCGCGCTACGAAAAAATCATCACGGAAGTCCGCTGCCTGAAATGCCAGAACCAGACGATCAAGGATTCGAACGCGTTCCTGGCCGATGATCTACGCCGGGAAATCCGTCGCATGCTGACGGAGGGCAAGACCGACGCGGAAATATTCGACTTTCTGGTTCTGCGTTACGGAGAATTCGCACTTTACCGGCCGAGGATGAGCGGTAAAACGCTGATTTTGTGGCTGGCACCGGGCATTTTGTTACTGATCGGCGGCACCGTTGTCGTTCGGGTCCTGCGCCAGCGAATGAGCTTGCCGCTGGAAGACGAACAGGACACGGAGCAAGTCTGACGATGCTGTGGCTTCTATTTGGCATGATGCTGCTCACGGCGGCACTGGTCGTCGCATGGCCTGTTTATCAGCAGCAAGGCCGTTTCTCTCTGGCGAGCGCCGCCATGGTTGTCGGTGTGATCGCATTATCAGCCGGACTTTATTCGCAAATTGGTACGCCGGATGCCGATGCAGTCGATTCTGGCATCGAAGAAATGGTTCAGGCGCTTGATGCGCGCCTGCAGGAGAATCCGAACGACCCGGAAGGCTGGAAGATGCTTGGCCGGTCTTATATGCAGTTGGGAAATCCGGCCAAAGCCATTACGGCTTTTGAGCAGGCGGTCGCACTTGAGGGGCCAAGCAATGGCGAAACCTTGATCAGTCTTGGCGAGGCAGTGCTGACCGAAAACGAAGCATCGATCAACGGTCGTGCCGGGGCATTGTTCGAAAGCGGTCTGTCAATCGCGCCAACCAATCCGCGCGGTTTGTTTTTCGGCGGTCTCGCAGCGGCCAGTCGGGGTGACATTGATATCGCCGCAGACCGTTGGGAATTGCTGCTGGCGCAGTCACCGGCACCGGAGATAGAACAACTGCTGCGTGATCGGGTCGCCCAGTGGCGAGGTACGCCAATTGAGGCTGCGCAGGACATATCCGAGCCTTTAGCGGCACCGACACCCATCATTACGATAGACGTGCGAACAAGCGACGCAGCCGCGGCCGCAGTCGATCCGACTTCGAGTGTATTCATTATTGCTCGCGACCCCGAGCAACCGTCGCCGCCGCTGGCCGTCGCCAGACGCAAGGCGGGTGAGCTTCCGACAAGCGTTAGCATGAGTGATGCCGATGCAATGATTCCCGGTCGAAATTTGTCGGCTTACGAGAATCTTGAAATTATTGTCCGGGTTTCTGCCAGTGGTCAGCCCATCGCTCAGCCGGGCGACTGGTACGGGCAGTCGGTGGTTCGGCTTGCAGACGGGCGATTCGTCGAAATCGTCGTTGACCGGCAAGTGCCATAGACATAAGGTCAGCTCTATCCGGCGCATCGTCCAGCCACCACCACCGCAAAAGATGAAGAAATACAATCTGACCCGAACAGAGCATGGCGATACGCTGACGGTCTCGATGCGTGGCAGTTCCTTGTTACGCTATCCATTGTCAAACAAAGGCACCGGCTTCACCCAGGAAGAGCGAGTGAGGCTGGAGCTCGAGGGTGTGTTGCCGTCACAGCACAACGATATAAGCACCCAGGCCGATAGAACGTATAAAACCATCATGTTCAACAAAGATCCGGTCGGACGTCATATCGGATTGGCCGCATTGCAGGACCGAAACGAACATTTGTATTACAAGGTCTTGAGTTTGCATCTGGAAGAACTGATGCCGATCGTTTACACGCCGACTGTTGGCAAAGCATGCCAGTATTTCAGCCGAACGTTTCGACGCGCTCGCGGAGTCTGGATAACGCCCGAGCATCGCGGCCGTATCGAAGATGTATTACGCAAAGCGGCACCTTACAGCGGCGTTCAACTGATGGTTGTAACCGATAACGAATCCATCCTGGGCATTGGCGATCAGGGGGCCGGTGGCATGGCGATCAGCGTCGGAAAACTTGCGTTGTATTGTGCCGGTGCCGGTATTCACCCGGCGCGCACCTTGCCGATAAGCCTCGATGTTGGCACTGACAATCAGTCGCTTCTTGATGATCCACTGTACCTGGGATGGCGAGAAGAGAGGTTGCGTGGGGCAGGCTATGACGAAATCGTAGAAGAGTTTGTGGATGCGGCAAAAGCCGTTTTTCCGGAGGTGCTGATTCAATGGGAAGATTTTCGAAAGGACAACGCATTGGCAATTCTGGATCGATACCGCGAACGCGTCCCGTCATTCAATGACGACATCCAGGGAACAGGCGCGGTCGCAGCCGCTTGCCTGGTAGCGGGTTGCCGCATATCGGGACTGCCGCTTGCCGACAGCCGTATTCTTATCTACGGTGCTGGCGCGGCCGGGCTCGGCATTACACGGCAATTGAAAGAGCTGCTGCGCAGCCACGGCGTCCAGGGTGACAAGCTGCAAACCTCGGTCCTGGCAATGGACAGTCGAGGCATCCTCAGTGGTGGTCGGGATGCACTCGACAGTTACAAAAGAGAACTTGCCTGGCCTGAAGCATTCGCAGACGAACTCGCCCTGGATCCGGGCGACAAACGGGATCTCGCCAAAGTGATCGAAGCGTATAAACCGACCGCGTTGATTGGCGCATCAGGCCAGGCAGGTGCTTTTAACAGCGCGGTGGTCACTGCTATGGCAGCCGTTACCGAGCAGCCGATTATCTTGCCTATGTCGAACCCGACATCAATCAGTGAAGGTACTCCATCCAAGATCATGGAATGGAGCGGCGGCCGCGCGTTGATCGCGACTGGCAGTCCTTTTGACGACCTGGAAATCGATGGGGAAAAGCGACGAGTCGGTCAGGCGAATAATGTCTTCATTTTTCCTGGTCTCGGGCTTGGCGCGATTGTCAGTGGCGCGAGCCAGGTCACTGACGGCATGATCAGTGCCGCATCCTGCGCGCTTGCCGATAGTCTCAGCGAAGATGACCTGGCGCGTCGCTGCCTGATGCCGGAAGTGTCCAGGCTATGGGAAGTCAGCGGCATCGTCGGGCTTGCAGTCGCGAAGCAGGCGATTGCAGACGATGTTGCCAGCGTTAAAGACCCTGATTTGCTGCAGGCTTTATTTGACGCCTATCGATGGCAGCCGGAATATCCCGAAATTGTTGTAGCTTAATTGTGGAGCGCGAAGTGCCAGAAGAGGATTCGATCGAAGTAGCAAACATGTGTTTTGCGTGTGGCCCTGAAAACCCGATAGGCTTGCAGATTCAGTTTACGGTTGAAGGCGATCACTGCACCGGAGAGTTTACGGCGACCGAGAATCATGTCGGTTATGCCGATACCGTGCACGGTGGAATCATATTTTCCTGTCTTGACGACGTCATGGCGAACGTACTGTACTGGCAAAAACGCAAAGCCCATACAGCCAAGTGCGAGATTCGCTACAAGCGGGCGCTGCGCGTTGGACAAACAGTGACCTTGAGTGGCTGGATCGAAAGCGAGCGGCGCCGTTTGATCGTTTTGAAAAGCGAAATCCGGCTCAAAGAGGATGACTCGCTGGTGGCCTCTGCGGAAGCGAGTTTTATGCTCGCCTAACGAGGTGTATCGAATCGTGGCGATGGCACGCGAACGGTATCGCCTGCGATACTGTTTTCATCACGACTCATGGATTCAATCTTTAATTTTTCACACGCCTGAATCAAAGCAGCGTTGAGGCGTCGAAGTTTTACGTACGACAGCTCTGTAATATCAATTTCTGCCAGCGCCTGAATGGCCTTGCTGGCTTGCGCATCGACCAGTTTTCCGGTGGGTTCTGATTTCGACATCGTATACCGCCTGCGGCTGCGTACATCCTGGGTGACGTGTAAGTCTAACAAGCGTAATGGAGGGGATGTGTGACTCCAGTCACGCCAGAGCGATGCTCCGCGACCGTAAAGGAGCACTCACAATCCGTGATAGCATGCGGAGCGCCGGTATTTGGCGGCGCATGTTGAGTTGAAAACCTAAGGAATTGTGCATGTCATTACCAGCTGTCCTGCAAGGAAATCTGCGGATACCCGTGATAGGGGCGCCAATGTTTATTGTTTCGGGGCCCGAACTTGTCATAGAACAATGTAAAGCGGGAATTGTCGGCGCGTTTCCGGCGTTAAACGCGCGCCCTGAAAAGATGCTTGAGGAATGGCTGCAACGCATTACCAGCGAACTGGAGCAATATCGGAAAGATCATCCCGATGAACCAGTGGCGCCCTATGCGGTTAACCAGATCGTGCATCAAAGCAACTCTCGACTGCAGCACGATGTTGAGATGTGCGTGAAGTACAAAGTGCCGATCGTTATTACAAGTTTACGACCGCCGGCAGAGGTCGTTGATGCCGTACACAGTTATGGCGGCGTGGTTTTTCATGACGTAATAAATGTTCGTCATGCGCGCAAGGCAATCGATCAGGGTGTCGATGGAATTATTACAGTGTGCGCCGGGGCCGGCGGCCATGCAGGTACCACCAGTCCGTTCGCCCTGGTAAAAGAAGTGCGTCAAATATTCGACGGTACGATTATTCTGTCGGGCAGTATGAGCAAAGGTTCAGATGCGCTGGCCGCGCAGGCTATCGGCGCGGACCTGGCCTACATCGGTACTCGCTTCATCGCGACCGAGGAGGGCAATGCGCCCTCCGGTTACAAAGAGATGATCGTGCAATCCAGGTCTGCCGACATTGTTTACACGTCACTTTTTTCCGGCGTAAGTGGCAGTTACTTGCGCGGCAGTATTGAAAATGCCGGAATGGATCCGGATGATCTGCCGGATGCCGGCAAGGATACGATGAACTTTGGCAGCGAAGGCAAAGCGAAAGCCTGGCGCGACATCTGGAGCGCCGGGCAAGGTGTTGGCAGCATGGATGACATCCCACCGGTCCGTGACCTGGTATTGCGCATGGAAGCCGAATATCGCGAAGCCAGCCAGCGTTTGTGTGTTGCCTGATTGAGAGCATGACCCATGCCTAATTTTTGGTGGTCCTATCTGACGGTTGCAATGGGTGGCGCACTCGGTGCGGTCGCACGCTTTGGATTAACCGGGCTGTTGTACAAATCGAACATCGCGATTCCCGCTGGTACCTTTGCCTCAAACTTGTTGGGCTGCCTGGTGATGGGCGTCGTCGCAGAGTTGGTCGCTACGTCCAGCTGGTTCAATGATGCAGGGCTTTTTCCGGACCATTATCGATTGTTATTCGCCGTCGGTTTCTGCGGCAGTTTCACGACCCTGTCCGCGCTGATTTTCGAGCTTAACGACATGATGCAGCGCGATCAGTTTTTTACCGCGTTCAGCTATATGTTTGGGACATTTCTTGGGGGCTTCGCCTTCTTTTATCTGGGTGCAATGGCGGCTCGAATGGTTGTAAACGCACAATAGTCCCGCGTTCAGCTAACCCGTTCCAGTTCGCCAAAAATATCATCGACCCAGTCCAGGTGCTCCGGTTTCATAAGAACGGAGCGCAAGCAGGTTACTGTATCCTGATTCGCTTCCAGTTCTGGCCAATAGTGATGAATCAATGATATCGGCAATTCAATCAAGGCGAGATGCAAATCCTGCTTTGCCGCGTCTTCAAAGATTTTGCGTGCACGCTCGCTTGCATTTTTCGCGTCCGGTGCATCGACGCCGTAAACGACGATGTCCAGTTGCGGCGTGAACAATGGCCTGAATGTCTGAGAGTCCTGTATCTTCTCGTGCAACGCACTAGCGGCAAGCAGCGAGCGATCGAGCATTTCGGAAAACTCACCGCCGCGTTCCATGGGCAGCATTCGCTGCGTCGCCCACAATGCGACCGCACTGGCGCCGGGGCGCGAACACTCGAGGCTTATCTCACCAAGATGCAATTCAGCGGAACTGAAATAGGTGTAGGGGGAGTCATGTTGGTACAGTGCGCCAACGGACGGGTCCTTAAACATGATGCAGCCGCAACCATAAGGCTGCAAACCGTGCTTGTGCGGATCGATCACGATGGAATCGGCGTTGTTGATTGCGTCGAACGCGCTGCGTACATCGGCTGAAAGTTCTGATGCGATCTGGAAATAGCCGCCGTAGGCCGCATCGACGTGAATACGAAAGCCATGCTTTTTCTGTAACTCGACTATATCTTGCAACGGGTCAACGGCGCCGAGGCCGGTTGTTCCCAGGGTAACTACGACCGTACCGATGTTGCCGCTGCCAAGCAGCTTGTCCAGAGCAGCCGGGTCCATGCGGCCAGCAGAGTCCGTGTCGACCTGGGCAAATTCAAGTCCCAGCACATCGCATATCCGGCTGTGCGTGTAATGGGCTTGCTCGGACGCGACGATAATGTCTCCCGGTCGCAGCTTGCCGGCAACCCACAGCGCCTCCAGGTTGGCCATGGTGCCGCCGCCACACAGGTGACCCAGCGGTTGATCAATGCCAAACATTGCGCCGAGTGCCGCAACTGCTTCTTTTTCCATTTGCGAGCTTGCAATACCGCCGTCCAATGCATGATTGTTTGGGTTGACATACAACGACAGCATGTACGCAATACGCGCGACCGGGTGCGGTGGCTTGATCATCTGGCCTGCATAACGCGGATGATGATACGGATAGTTGTCCTGCATCCGGGTCGCCACTTCGTCCATGACTGCACGAATTCGATCGGTATCGAGGGCTGTATCTACTGGTGGCAGATCGCTGAACCCTTCCGAAAGTCGCTCCAGGGCGCCTTTTAGCAATTCGATTTCTTCTTTGTAGCTCATTCACAACCCGCTTCGGCCCGATAATGGCGTGAAGTCTAGCATTGCCAGCGCGGTGCGAAGTGGCTTGCCGCTTTGTGTACAATGCGCTCGTATGGATATCCTGGCACTGGCAGTCCCCTTTTTCCTGTTGGCTTTCCTGATCGAGCTAGTTATAGATCGGGTCCGCGGCACCGGTTTTATTCGTGCGAGCGACGCCATAAACAGCATGAGCACCGGCAGCCTGATGACCACCTTCGGTTATTTTACCGGGCTGATTCCTGCGGCCATTTTGGCCTGGATTTTTCGTGATCTGTCGCTCATCCAGCTGGACCCGGCTATGTTCGACCTGTCGCCAATGGGCTTGTTGTACTGGGCTATCGCGATGGTTGTATATGACTTCTGTTATTACTGGAAGCACCGCGGCGGGCACGTGATATCAATACTGTGGGCCGCGCATGCGGTGCACCACCAAAGCGAAGACTACAACCTGTCAACCGCTTTGCGACAAACTGGTAGCGGGGACTTTCTGTCCTGGATTTTTTACGTCCCGTTATTTGTCCTCGGCATGCCATTCGAAGTGTTTGCCGTCATAAGTGCGCTCAATCTGATTTACCAGTTCTGGGTACACACGCAACATATTCGACGGCTGGGCTGGATGGAGAAAATCTTTGTCACGCCGGCGAATCACCGTGTCCATCATGCGCAGAATCAACTCTACATCGACAAGAACTACGCTGGCATATTCATCCTGTGGGATCGCATGTTTGGTACCTACCAGGACGAACTGGACGAAGAGAAGGTTATTTTCGGCGTCAGGAAACCATTGCAAAGCTGGAACCCATTCTGGGCCAACTTGCAGGTTTACGATTATTTGTTGTTTGATGCGATCAGAACCAGACGCTGGCGCGACAAGATTGGCATCTGGTTTCGCCGAACGGGTTGGCGACCGGCAGACATGGCAGAGAAATATCCGAAGCGCTCGTCCGACCTGGCTACTTTTCACAAATTTAAGACGCAACTGGCGCCCGGCGTGCAGCGTTATACGGTCGTGCAGTTCATCTTTGCTATCGTAATGATTGTCTGGATAGGCGTGGTGTATGCGAGTCAGGGTCTTGAGGCGGTTATTTTACCGTGCATCCTGTTTTGGACCGTGCTGTATTCCATCGGCATGTTGAACGATGGCAAGCGGTTTGCGCCAGAGTTCGAGATGGTTCGCCTCTTCATCGTAATGCCGGCCGGCTTGTACGGTATTCTGCAAACGAGTGGCAGCGACTGGGTGCAAACGAACGCCTGGACCGCGTTGGTGATTTATTCTGTGGTGTCTGCAGCGCTGCTGAGGCCGGCCTGGAAAAGGGCTATTACAGTCGAAAACGAGTTATAAAACAAAAGGTAACGTAGCTTTATTAAAGTAATCTACTACTTACTTTCGACGCGTCCACGTCTCCGTTCTGCCAAGCCACGAGATCCCGATATAACCCCGTAATTCCAGTGTATTGGCATCCACCAGTGTGAGTTTGCATTTATAGGTTTTGCCGCTGTTTGGATCGTATATTCTGCCATTTTTCCACTTGCCGTCGCCTGCGGCGGTGAATCCATCCATGATGGTTAGCCCCAGCAGAAGTTGGTCTCGCAAGGCAGGATCGGGATTCAATTCGTCTTTGTCGGATGGCCGTCGTTTTTCAGCGTCATCTGGCGAGCCCGCAATGCTGCCCTCCGGGCCATTGTCACCGAATTCGATCTTGATCCAGCCGGTTTCATCAGCGCTAAGCCACACACCTTCGATTGAAGGGGCGGGGTCGGTTGCGAATGCCGACTGGAAGAAGACGATACCTGCCAGAATTAAGATCAGTCCAATTCGTACAAGCAATTTGCTTACTCCATGTGGGGGATATTCTCTATATTCAGTCCTTTGAGGCCATCAAGGCTAAGTGTATTTTTTTCCCGTCGATAGTTATGCAGGAAGCACTCAGTCTTGTCTTTTGCGTAATTATCGAATGAGTCCCGGTGTTTTTTGAACTCATAAAGCGGCACTCCGAATCCGCATGAATCCATTATTCGATGGACATCGATAGTGATGATATTTCTCACGGTGGGGTGAGGCGGAAATTTCTCAACGAGAGCCGCGAAATTTTCTTCATGTGGCTCGGTGACCGTTCCACGTCCATAAAAGCGAAAAATCTTCGGTGGTCCGTCGAATGCACACAGCATGATGGTGATACGGCCATTCTCTTTAACGTGGGCGACGGTTTCTATGCCACTGCCGCCAACATCCAGGTAAGCCATTTGTCGTGGTCCCAGGACGATGAGGCTCTTAAGCCCCTTTGGCGAGCAATTGATGAGACCGTCACCCTGCAATGGGGCCGTCGACACAAAGAACATGTGTTGGCGCGCCATCCAGCGCTGAATACCTGCATCAATTTCCGTATATTCCTTGCCCATGGATAGTACATCCTCAAGATCCCGTAACCGGATTCGATCGCCAATATATAACGAGCAACAGGCGAGCGCCTAATGTCGCGCAATCATCTGTCGATTAAAGAGGCACGGCGAACGGCACTCGCTGCCCAGGGCTTTGACAAGCCAAGACCAGGTAGTGTTCCGCATCAGGGACACATTCGGCAATTGATCGGCAAATTGGGGCTGCTGCAACTCGATTTTGTGAATGTGCTGGTGCCAGCGCATTACCTCGTCGTTTATTCGCGCCTGGGGCCTTACGACAGGGCGCGTTTCAATAAACTTGTGTACCAGGGCAGGGACTTTATCGAGCATTGGGCACACGAGGCGTCAATCGTGCCGGTGGAGCACTGGCCGAATTTGAAGTACCGGCGGGATGACTTCAAACCATGGCCGAACTCGCCCATCACCAAGCTGCGCGGCAAAACGAAATACCTGGCGGAAGTGCTGCAGAAAGTGAAGTCGCAGGGGCCACTCACTTCGAACGAATTGCCGAAAGTAGCAGGGCCAAAACGAAAGCCGGGGGACTGGCACAGGTCGTTACCGCGCTGGGCGCTCGAGGTTCATTTTGGCAATGGCGAGGTCTCGGTTGCCGATCGTCTGCCAAACTTCCAGCGCGTTTACGACCTCCCTGAACGCGTCATCGACGAGCCCGTTTTTTCGACTCGCGTGTCGCGACACGAAGGCCAGCGAGCATTGCTTGGCAAGGCGGCGGAGGCACATGGGGTGGCAACACTGCACGATCTCGCCGACTATTATCGGATGTCGGCGAAAGAGATTGCACCGCGAGTGGATGAACTGGTGGAAGAGGGTGTATTGCAAGTCGCAAGTGTCGAAGGGTGGAAGGAAGCCGCTTACTTGCATCGCAAGAGCAGAATACCGAAATCGATAAGCGCACGAAGTTTGTTGTCGCCTTTTGATCCGGTGGTCTGGTTTCG
>SMVA01187807.1_pt1 | contig 24268 bp, 20 predicted proteins | sample 2456451 | NCBI WGS metagenome assembly SMVA01 (sample SAMN11095933, study PRJNA526329) | marine sediment metagenome | biome: Marine sediment; feature: Surficial sediment; material: Deep marine sediment; isolation source: Hadal surficial sediment | place: Pacific Ocean | collected 2014-05 | depth... | reverse complement strand
CTGCCACTTTGCCACGCGATTCCGGTTGGGTGCCGTAGATGTAATCGCGGTTCAAATCGAAATAGTAGTGGTTGCCGCGGCCCCAGGGCCAGTAGGCCTTGTGCAATAGCGATTGGTCGTCGACATTGGGCGTGACACTGCGGGTTTCCTGCAGGGCCTTGACGAAGCGGGCGCGACCATCTGGATTCATGGAGGGATCGATGAGAATTATGGATTGTTCCAGTAGCGCCTGGGTGGCGGGGCCCTGGTCGGCCACCAGGTGGTAGATGGCGGCCAGTGCCGCGTCGGCACCGGAAGACTCATTGCCGTGAATGGAGTAGGCCATCCACGCCACCGCGGGTAGTCGCTGGATGATTTGTTCGGCCTGCGCTGTACTGAGGCCGCGTGGGTCTGCCAGTGTAGCCAGGTCGGCTTTTACGGCGTCAATGCGAGCCAGGTTCTCCGGTGTGGATATTGCCACATAGTAGAGCGGCCGGTTTTCATGGCTGCGCGCATATTCGAACAACATGGCTCGATTGCTGGCGCCACTGATTTGCGTTATGACCGCAACGATTTGCGCCGGAGTTGCGGTTCTTTCTCCTACTGGAAAACCCAAAATATCGCCCGGGTCTGGTATGGCGTCGTCGTAGTCTCCTGTAAGCAGGCGCTGGTGGTACTGTAAATCCTCAGTGCTGGTGGGGCCCAGCAGTTGCTGGGCATGGCTTGCAAAGGCAAAGCAAAGGGCAGACGCAAGTAATGCCCGGACAGCGAAATTCATGTGGTTCTCTTGTGCTTAAGGGTTCATGGGGCAGTTTCCACAGATGACATAGGCGCCCTGTGGATCATTGAGTTTGCCGAGAAATTTCAAATCCTGGCGGATCTGCCTGGTAATCCTCGATAGGGGGTCGATACCCAGGGGCGATTTCAGAACCGGCAGCTGTGCCATAAGCTCCCGTAACAACATGTCCTGGGTGCTCTGCTTCGGCTCCACGTACCAGACGGAATAATCTTCTACTTCGGCCAGTGCCGCGGCGGCGGCGATGGCTTGTTCCAGATCGCCCAGGTGATCAACCAGCCCCAGTTCCAGGGCGGCTTCACCGCTCCAGACACGGCCCTGGGCGATTTCATGCACGGCCTCGGTGGTCATGTTTCGACCCCGCGCGACACCGGCAAGAAATTCACGATAGCCAGCTTCAATGACTGACTGGATAACTTCAGCGGCCAGTGGAGAAATTCCCCGTTCCAGGCTGGCCCCACCCGCCAGCGGTGTAGTGGAAACACCATCGCTGCTAATGCCGTAACGGGCCAGGGTTTTCTCGAAGGTGGGAATAACCCCAAAAATACCGATAGATCCGGTCACGGTGGTGGGCAGGGCCCAGATCTCATCGGCGGTGGCAGAAATCCAGTAACCACCGGAGGCGGCCACCGAAGCCATGGAAGCCACCACGGGAATGCCATTTTCCTGGATATACTCCAGTTCACGGCGGATAATCTCTGATGCTGTTTTGCTGCCGCCACCAGAGTCGACACGCAATACTATCGCCTTCACATCTGCGTCATCGTAGGCCTGGCGAATCAGTTCGGTCAGTGACAAACTGCCAATGGTGCCTGCCTCGGCGTGGCCATCAACGATGGTGCCCACGGCGGTAATTACGGCAATTTTGTTGGCCTTTACTTTTTCCGGGGTTCTGGCCAGGGCCAGATAATCCATGAAGCCGATGCCGCGATAGTCGCCGGTTTCCTCGTCCTCACCCGTCAATTCCACCAGCATGGCACGGCTTTCATCATTGGTAACGAGCTTGTCTACCAGACCGGTAGCCAACGAAATCCGGGCGAGATTGCCCTCTGACTCAGCCAGTAACCCCGGTATGTTCTGCATGGCCTCATCAATGCTGTTCTCGGGTAATCCCCTGGCAGTTTCAAGTCCACTGGTATAGGCGGCCCACCAGTTGTTGAGGATGCCCATCCGGGCCTCCTTGTCTTCATCGGACATACTGTCGCGGAAGAAAGGCTCTACCGCCGATTTGTATTTGCCAACCTTGAACAGGTTGATCGATACGTCAAAATTCTCCAGCAGGGTTTTGTAGTAGGTTCGGTACATACTAAATCCCTGGGGCAGGGCAAAACCCTCGGGATTCAGCAATACTTCATCGGCCTGGGCGGCCAGCAAAAGAGAGGATTGGTTGTAGCTCATGCCGGTGGCAACAACGCGCTTGCCAGAGGTTTTGAAATCAGCGATAGCGTTTGCGATACGCTGCAGTTTCGGCAGCAGGCCACCTTGCAGTTCATCCAGGCGCAGTACCAGCGACTGGATGCGATCATCGTCCCTGGCCAGTGCCAGGGCATCGATAATGTCTTTTATCAGCGTTTCGTCGGGCTTCTTCCGACCCTGCAGTAAGGCCTTAAATTCCAGGGCGGTTTTTTGCTCCACCAGCAGGCCGCTGGGATTGAGCACCAGTGCACCGCCATCGGGAATTTTTGGTCCCTGTCGTGCACCGATGGCGACGACTACGGCAATAATCAAAATTAGTGAGAAAATACCAAATACCAGGGTCTGGGCGGCTTTCAGTGAATTCCACAGGAATCGCAGCCAGCTGCGGGGAGAGAGAATATTCATAGCAAAAAGGTCACTCTTTGAAGTATCTATGAACCTTAGTCGCTTGCGCTGGTGGTTTCAATTCTCTATAGGGGTATTTGCTCGTTTTTGTGGGGAATTAGTACCGCGGCCACCACTAGACAGACCAGCGCGCCGATGCAGAGCCACTCGGCGGCGGCGTAGGTGCCAAAGGCATCCAGGCCCAGGCTGAACATGGCGGGACCGATGGCGCTGGCAAATACCATGATGGCGGAGCAAAGACCGGTGATCTCGCCCAGGTGCAGGGGGCCAAAGTTGCGAATAAAGGCGAGATTGGACGTGATGGACCACAGGCCGCTACCGACACCGAATCCGGCGACCAATAGCCAGTAGCCCTGTTCGGTATGCAGGTTAACAAGCCCCAGGGCGCCGATGATGAAACCGACTAACATCACCACCATGAATGGCTTGAGGCTGCGCGAGTCCGCCAGCCAGCCGGCGTAGAGGTTGGTGGCGGTAGACACTATTGCTGCCGGCAGGAAATAGGCAAATGCCTCAGTGGCGCTGCGTCCAGCCTCATTAAAAATAGATACGATGTGAAAAGTGACGGCAGTGGCAAACAGCGAGTGCATGCTCAAACTCAGGCTGATCAACCAGAAAACCGGGCTGCGCCGGGCCTGTTCCAGGGTGGCGCTGTCTACAAGGTTGTTGCTGGCGGCGTGTTCTTCATCGCTGCGACCGTCTATTTTTACACCGCAGGAATCGGGATTGTTGCGCAACAGCAAATGTGCAGCCACGCTGAATACCATACAGGCTACAGCCAGTTGCCATAGCGCTACACGCCAGTCACTGGCCGCAATTAACCAGGCCAGGCCCAACGGCGCCAGGGAAAAGCCAAGACTGACAAAGACACCGCGAATACTGCATACCAGTGCGCGACGCTTTTCAAACCACAGTAACAATACATTGGCCGAGGCACTGGTCAGCACACCCTGGCCAAAAAAACGCACCCCAAAATAACCCACCATGATAAAAAAGAAACTGGCCACCGGGCCGCCACCAAAGGCGCCAGCAAAGCTGCCGGTAGCGGAGATGAACAGCAGCATCAGTCCCAGCGCCAGGCTCGCCAGCGCCACCATCAAACGGCCACCCAGGCGGTCGTACCAGCGGCCCGCCCGGGTCAGGAACAGGGAGGAGCCCACGGTGCCTACCAAATAGGCCATGGATAGCTGGGTGCGGCTCAAGCCCAGCGCCTCCATAAGATGGTCGGTAAATACCGCCATGCCCATGGTCTGGCCGGGGATACTGAACAGGAAGCCCAGCGTGCTCAACAACCAGATTACCCAACCGTAAAAGAAGGGGATTCGGCGTATGTCAAAGGGCCAGTCAGGGCGTGGCTGGAGCACTGATTTCACTGGCAATTTACTGCTTTTTGCACCATTATGCGGTTCGACTTTTGAGTATGTTTTTTACAGCTTAGGTATCCTGCAGGAGCAACCATGAAACTTGGTGTTATAACTGTCCCCGTCATGGGATATACGCTGGCTACCGCACTGCTATTAGGCGGTTGCGGCCAGTCTGATACGTCCCACGAGGAGTCAGCTGCGCTGGCCGCGTCGGAGAGCGCGCAGCAGAATACCCCATCCTATCCGGTCAGTGATAGCGCGGTGGGCATGCGGGTAGACGATTTTCAGTTGATAGACCACACCGGCGCCGCCCACCAGCTCTATTATTACGACGATGCCTCGGCCATTGTGTTGATGACCCAGGGCAACGGTTGTCCCATCGTTCGCAACGCGATGCCGGCCCTGCGTGAAGTACGTGATGCCTATGTTGACAAGGGCGTGGTGTTCTTCCTGCTCAACTCCAATCTTCAGGACAACGCCCAGACCATTGCTGCCGAGGTGGAAGAATTTGGTTTTGACATGCCTGTGCTGGTGGATGAAAATCAGCTGGTCGGTGAGTCGCTGGGTGTAACCCGCACCGCCGAAGTGTTTGTTATCGATCCCGCCAGCAAGCGGGTGGTGTATCACGGCCCGGTTGACGATCGTTTGAATTACCAGACCCAGAAAGGGGAGGCCGGCCATACTTACCTGGCCGACGCCCTGGACGCTCACCTGAAGGGCGAGCCAGTTGTCGTGCCTGCAGTAGAAGCTCCCGGTTGCCTGGTGAATTTTCCCGAGCGCGACCGCCGTGAACAACACGCACAAATTTCCTATCACGACACGATTGCGCCGATCCTGGAGCAGCGCTGTGTAGGCTGTCATACCGAGGGTGGTATTGGCCCCTGGGCAATGAGTAGTTATGACATGGTGAAAGGCTTTGCGCCGATGATTCGTGAAGTTATCCGTACCGATCGCATGCCGCCCTGGAATGCCGATCCCAATGTGGGCCATTTCCTGAACGATAAAAGCCTCCAGCCCGATGAAATCAAAACCCTGGTGCACTGGATTGAAGCCGGTGCCCCGCGCGGTGAAGGATCTGACCCGCTGGCGCTGCCGCGTGAACCCATTGCCGAGTGGCCACTGGGTGAGCCAGATTTGATTGTGACCCTCCCGGCCTTTGATGTGCCTGCCGGTGGGATAGTGGATTACCAGTATCCCGTGGTGATTAACCCGATGACCGAGGGCCGCTGGCTGCGTGCTGCGACGGTCAATGTAGGCGCCCGCCAGGCGGTACACCACGTATTGAGCGGACATATGACGGAAGTGCCTGAAAATCATGGCCCTAGTGAGCGCAACTGGGGTGTGTCGGTAGGTGGCTACGCGGTGGGCGCCGAATCAATTGTTGCAGCGGAAAACAGCGGCTCCTACGTGCCCGCCGGCGGAGCCTTCGGCTTTCAGGTGCATTACACACCGTTTGGCAAGGCGGTGACCGATGAGACCAGGATTGGCATGTACTTCTACGACGAGGCACCGGAGCTGGTTACCCACCGTTCTGTGATCGTGGACGTTTCGCTGGAGATTCCCCCCCACACCGGGCGCCATGTAGAAAGTGCCTACATGACCTTTCCCCAAGATGCTGTGCTGACCGGTGCTTTCCCGCACGCCCACTACCGGGGCCAATCTTCAACCCTGACCCTGCGCTATCCGGATGGCCGTGAAGAGCTGATACTGTCACTGCCCAGGTACGATTTTAACTGGCAGCGCGAATATGAATTTGCCGAGCCCATCGATGTGCCGGCGGGTTCCAAGCTGATTGCGGTTTACGAATACGACAACACCGAGGCCAACCCGGCCAACCCGGATCCCACTGATGAAGTCCATTGGGGCGAGCAATCTCACGAGGAGATGCTGTTCACGGCCTTCAATTATCGCTGGAAGGACGAGACCAGTGCCAACCTTCTGCCGCACTACGACGCGATGCTCAATTCCACCCGCGGTTTCGGCATGCTCGATGACAATATCGACGGTGTGCTGGAAAAAGATGAGTTAAAAGGTGAGGTGGGCCAGCAAATTGCCGAGGGTTTTGATCGCATGGATCGCGATGGTGATGGCAAAGTAAGCTGGGACGAATACGCCGCTATGTTAAAGGCCCGCAGTCAGCAGCTTGCCAGCAGCGACTAGATCTGGCCGAATGAATTCGGCGGTCCGCGTTCGGCCCTACAACATCTTTTCCACCAGGTTCTCGATCAAGGCCGCTCCCACCCAGGTGAGGGGTGGAATTATCAGGTATAAGCCCAGTCGCGAAACGGCACCCAGGTCAAACGGCCATTCGTGTACGCTGGCGATTTCACGGCGATAGCTCAGCAGCTCATTTAGTCCGGGCAGTTTGTCTGCTTGCGTGAGAGGCGATACCTCATTGTCGGTAAGTTCTGCCAGCTGTTGGTTGATGGCTTGCAACTCGCTGGCTTTGGCCAACTGCAGGCGTTTGTGCACGGACCAAATGGGCAGAAAAAACATCGGTAACATGGGCAGTGCGGTACCGAGGAACCCGGGCAGCACCGCTTCAAACCCAGCGCCGGGATCGAATAGCAATAAGACGAACAGGGCCTGGGCTCCAATCAAACTCAGGGTAGAGGCTACTGAGACCCAGGCCAGCGGTACTAACGTGCTGGTATCAAGCAAGTTGATGCGCAAATGATCCCGGCCCAGTTTATAGAACAGCCATGCGTTAGAGCTTATCGAGTTAATGACGATCGTCATAGTCACCCACACCGCGATAGTTGCCAGTGCGGTTACGGTAGTACTGGCGCTATTGCTGAAGGTGGTGGCTATGCTGCCGCCGCGTTCGATTTCCAATAGCGCTGAATGCATGGAACCCATGCTTAGCCCAAGGCCAGTATTGATTAACATCCAGCCGGTAGACCTGTGACCCAGTGATTGTCGCCATTGCTGCTTGCGGGTAGCGTCCGCATCCAGCAAGTGCTCAAGCGCATCATAGGCCTGCTCCGAGCGCCTGATAATGAGGCGGTATACGGGAATAATGTAGGCCACCATGCCGCTCAGAAACAGGGTGGTTAAGGCACCGACCTCACTGATCTCGGCGAAGGTCCAGAACACCGCGTATATGACCAGAAAGATAAGCGTGCCAGAAAGCCAACCGCCATAGGGAAACTGAAACACCAGCTTGAGCAGCCAGACGGGGCGTAAGGGCGTGTCTGTTTGTGGTGCATTCATGGTGTGTTTATTTTAGCTGCCTCTGCAGAGACTCTTGCACAGTGGAGGCTACCAGTCGACCGTCCTGTGTATAGAACGTACCGCGACTAAAGCCACGTGCCGAACGGGCTATAGGGCTGTCCTGATGGTACAGCAACCACTGGTCAGTGCGGCAGGGCTGGTGAAACCAGATGGCGTGGTCGAGACTGGCCAGGGCCATATTATCGCTGCGTCCGGTAACCGGGTGCGGCAGCAGGGCGGCGCCCAGCAGGGTGTGATCAGAAATATAGGCCAGCAGGGTCTGGTGCACGATGGCCTCATCACCGATCGGCGCCACCGTCTTGAACCAGTAGTCCTGAACGGGCTCTTCGGCTTTTGGATTGACAAAATCGCGACGGTACACCGGCCGTCGGTACATGGGCTGGTAGGTGGGTTTTTCATATTGGTCGGGGAATTCTTCGGCGACCCGGGTCCAGTAGTCAAAGTCGTCTTCCAGGTCTTCCGGGCCGGGCACATCCGGCATATCCATTTGATGTTCAAAGCCTTCTTCCAGCAGATGAAAGGAAATGGACGTATTGAAAATGGCGATGCCATCCTGCTTGGCTACCACGCGACGGGTGGTGAAGCTGCGGCCATCGCGGATAGGATCCACTTCATAGACGATCTGCTTTTTGGGGTTACCCGGGCGCAGAAAATAGGCGTGCATGGAGTGGGGTCTGCGCTCGTCGCCGTCGACGGTGCGAATGGCCGCGCTGAGAGATTGCGCCAATACCTGGCCACCGAAAACCCGCGGTGGAAATTTGGGGCTGCGCCCGATAAACAGGTACTTGTCGATGCGCTCCACGTCTAGTAGCGAAAGCAATTTGTCCAGATTAGATGGCACTTTTGTCTCCAGTGAAGGGGCTTGTCATTATGCCGCTGCGACAGCCGGATGTGAACCCAGGTCCAGCCATTTGCGGGAGCGATAACGCCAGCTGAGAATGGTGGCCTTAATGCTGTAATCGGCCAGTACCGAGGCAAATATCCAGTACACCGAAAAATCCAGCCAGGCAAACATAGCGGCTGGAATTACGCGTCCCAGTACCAGCCCGCAGAAAGTGGCCAGCAATGGATAGCGGGTATCGCCAGCGCCGCGCAGTGCGCCGCCCAGGGTCAGTTCCACCGCCATAAGTGGCTGTACCGCGCCTATCATATAAATAAACACCACTGTGTACTTGATCACCTCGGGGTCTTTGATCATAAAGGCCGCCATGGTGTGGGCGTTGAGCATGCTGATGGCAGATATCGTTGCCATTGCTGCAATGGCCATTTTCAGGGAGCGGTTGGCACTGTCGATTGCGCCCTGTGGATTGCCAGCGCCGAGGTTCTGGCCTACCAGGGTAGCAGTGGCGATGCTGAAACCAAAACCCACCACGATGGAGAATGACAACAGGGTAATGCCGATGCCATAGGCGGCGTAGGGGGCCGTGCCGTAGGTGGCGACGATCGCCAGAAAGGCCAGGAAGGCAAACTGAATAATACCCTGCTCCAGCGCAGCCGGCCCGGCCATGGTCAGTAGCTGACGGGTCTGGGGCCAGTTAATGCGTAGCTTTTGTGGTGCGGCAAGCCGGAATTTTCCCCGCCACCACATCCGTGCGAACAACGAGGTAACAATGACACTGGCCAGGCCACCGCCCAGGGCGACACCGGCTACCCCCATGGCGGGCAGATCGCTAAACCCATAGGCCAGGTTGTAGGCAAAAATAATATTGAGAATATTGCTGCCCAGCATAAACCACAGCGGGGTAATAACATCACCGACGGCGCGCAATGCGGTGCCCAGCATCATGGTGATAGCGCTGACTACGTTGAACAGGCCCAGCCAGAATATAAACTCACCGGCCATGCGTGTGGATGTCTCGTCCAGTCCAAACAGACCGGCCAGCTGCTGCGGCAAGGTGATGGCCGGGATGGTAAGTATGGCGGCGATCATCAATCCCAGCAGCAGTGCTGTGGTGGCGAGTTCGGCGGCGGCTTTGCGGTCGCCTGCGCCCCAACTGCGCGCAATCATGGCAGTTGCGGCCACCGACACGCCCATCAGCAATGCCTGCAGCAGAAAGAATATGCGATGGCCGGTAGTAACCGCCGCAACAGCGGGGGTGCCCAGCTCCGAGACGATTTTAATGTGGGCAAAGCCCACCGTCGTCATCAATAAATTGGAGACGATATTGGGCCAGGCAAGTTGCCAAACGCCTTTGTTTATGGGTGATGCTGGTGTGTCAGTACTGTCGCTCACGAGAGCTTCCCTGCTGCGGGCGGTTATTCTAACAGCTTAACCTGCGCCTCCTCACAAGTTCGGCTTGTATTTCTGCGCAGCGTTGTCTATCTAGCCGGTAACGTGAGTATATCCACGCGCCAACCAGTGGCAGCGTCATTAACACCGGCCCGTAAAACCAGCCCAGCCGCATTAACATATCTGGCGTTACGTCAGCGGTATCAGTCACGCCGCCAATACCTACGAAGTCTATGGCCAGCCCGGCAACAAACGCACCCAAGCCAAAGGTAACTTTTTGTGTGAGCATCATGGCGGAATTGAGGATGCCCTCCTGTCGCAAGCCGCTGCTTAACTCCATCTCGTCGACCACCTCGGGCAACATGGCGGCACCGACGTTGATACTGGCGATGTACAGGGACTGGTGCAGCACCACAAAGATGCAGACCACAGTAACCAGCCCGGTGCTGCCACTGGCGGGTGTGAGACCATACAAGTGCGCCATGATTGGGATGGGTGCAACACAGGCAGCAGCGGCAACAAGGCCGACCATGGTGGTGCGTTTGCCAAACCGGTGAGTGCCCTTCAAGGCAATCCAGGAGGCGGGCAGCAGGGCCAGGAAAATCACCAACATGAAAAATCCCATTTGCTCGCTGCTAAAGCCGTACAAATAGGTATTCACGTATAGCAACATGGTATTTGCCACGCCGACCTGGGTAACCAGTACCAGACTGCCAAAGAACAAAATACGGGCGGATTTTTGATTGATCACAAACCAGATGTCCTTGAAGGCGTAGTACCAGGGTCGCGACTGTTGTGCTGGGGAGGTTTGCAGTAGCAGCGGTATACGCTTACGGGTGCCCCAGTAGGCGGTGGCCATGCCCAGCAGGGCCAGAATGGCCGCAAAAGTACCGACGTTTCGATATCCCTCACCTGTGTCGCCAGCGGCGGTGGCTGCCGGAATAATCATAAACCAGGCCACTACCTGTATGGTCAGGCCGCCGGTATAACCGAGAAAGTTGCGGTAAATAGCGATGCTGGTGCGCTCTTCGTAGTCTTCAGACAGGTCTGCTCCGAGGGCCATGTGCGGTACGGTAAACAGGGTGAGGAAGGTGCGCACCGTGATGGCAAATACCAGGTACCAGATAAACAGGTTGGTTTGCGAGAGTGTCTCCGGCGGATTGAACATGGCCAACAGCGCCGCTGCATAGGGCACCATGCCCACCAGCATAAAGGGATGCCGGCGGCCCCATTTTTTGTTGGACCAGTTGTCCGAGAGCTGTCCGATAATGGGATCAGAGATACCGTCCGCCACCAGGGCGAGTAGGGCGGCAAGACCGGCCATGCTCGCTGAGAGTCCCAGGAACTGGGTGTAATAAAAAAACAGGAAATAGTGAAAGCAGGTATCTTTGGAGGCCCAACCGAACTGGCCAGCGCCGTAGGCGACCTTTTGCAGGGTGCTAAGCTGGGGTGCAGGGTTCGCTGTCATTCTTATTGTCCACAGTGTAAAGTAATTCTCATGGTTCGCAGAACATACTCAAAGTTCAAATAATTAGCAAGCACAGCAAAGGAATATCTCCATGCCGAAAATCTTTCTCAGCGCCCTGTTGTCTGGTTTCCTGTCTGTTAGCAGCGTCACCTATGCAGGCCCGTCCATCAAGGATTTATCGTGGATGACTGGCTCCTGGGCAGGTCCGGTTGGCCCGGGGGTGACACTTGAGGAGAACTGGATTGAGGCCACTGATGCATCAATTGCCGCGCTGGTACGTATCACCGGGCATGGCGCTACCAGCATGGTTGAACTCATTGTTATTGAAGAGGAAAACGATTCGCTGGTGTTGCGCGTCCAGCAGTGGGATGCGGGTTTTTCTCCACGCACAGAGAAGCCACAGACCATGACGTTGGTGAAGGTGGCAGAGAATCGGGTGGAATTCAAACAGACCGATGTGGTTGGTTTTAAAACCCTCACCTACAGCCGTCCCACACCGGACACGTTTATCATTGAGTTGGTAACGGCGGAGGGCAACCCCGTTCAGATACCCTTGCAAGCGCGCTAGCACGGCAGCAGCGTATGGATTTACCACTGCAAGGTATTCGCGTACTCGACATATCACAGGTGTTGGCCGGGCCTTTTGGCGCCGCCATGCTGGGTGACCTGGGCGCCGATGTCATCAAGATTGAGCCGCTGCGAGGTGATGAGTCCCGCTACCTGGGTCCCGGTTCTGGTCGCGGTAAGGACAGCGCCATGTTTGTGGGAGCCAATCGCAGTAAACGTGGTATGGCCCTGGATTTGACCCAGGCCAAGGGCCTGGCGGTATTTCACGACCTGCTAAAAGGTGCTGATATCGTGATCGACAATCTGCGGCCGTCAGCCAAACAGAAGCTGCAAGTGGATTACCAGGCGCTGCAGGCGATAAACCCGCGCGTCATCGCCATCAATGTCAGTGCCTTTGGAAATAGTGGCCCCTACGCCGGTCGTCCTGGCCTGGATCCATTGGCGCAGGCGCTGGGCGGACTGATGCATGTTACCGGTGAACGCAATGGCGCGCCGCTCAAGAGCGGCAGTCCTGTGGCCGATGGCACTACCGCCCACCTGGTGGTCATTGCCGCCCTGTCGGCATTGCGTCAGCGCGATAGCAGCGGCGTAGGCCAACTGGTGCAAGTTAATTTGCTGGAGGGCCTGCTCAACTTACAGCCTACGATCGTCTCGCAGGCCCTGGTTGCAGATTATGTGCCGCCACGAGTGGGTTGTGGCAGCGACGTGATATCACCCTACGGCTTGTTTGAATGTGCCGATGGTGAGTATTTGCAGGTGGTCGGTTTGAATGACAAGTTCTACCACAAAATTTGCCGTGTACTGGGTTGCGAGGATCTTATCGACGATGCTCGCTTTGCAAGCATGGATGACCGTCTTGCCAATAACACTGAATTGGACGCTTTGATTGCGGAAAAAATGCTGCAGCGTACGTCTGCTGATCATATGCAGCGCTTTGTCGCCGGAGACGTGATGGCAGCACCGGTCAAGTCCATGCGCGAGTCACTGCTCGATGAGCAGGTGCTACACAATGGCCTGGTTGAGGAAGTGACGCACAGCAAACTCGGTGCTATCAAGAACGCCACCTTGCCGATCAAACTGGGTGGCGGCAATAACTTGCCGGTTACTGCTGCGCCAGCGCTGGGAGAACACAGCGAGCAGCTGTTGTTGGAGCTGGGCTACTCGGCTGAGGCTATTAGCGAACTGGTGGAGCTGGGTGTGCTGGGTACATGCTAATAGGATTTGGGTAGATGCAATTGCCTCTCGGCGATATAGGACAGAATCAATTGCTCGGTGATGGGTGCAATGCGAGCGATCATAACCTCACGCAACAGCCGCTCGACGTGAAATTCCTTGGCATAACCCATGCCGCCCAGGGTCAACACGGCCTGGTTGCAGGCATCGTGGCCGGCCCGGGCGCCGAGAAATTTGGCGGCATTGGCCTGGGCGCCACACTCCTGGCCGCTGTCATAAAGCTCAGCCGCCTTCATACACATGTTGTAGGCCGATTCCAGGTATATCCAGTTTTCCGCCAGCGGGTGTTGAATGCCCTGGTTCTGGCCGATGGGTCGGTTAAATACGACTCGCTCGTTGGCATACTGGCTGGCCCGGCGCAGCGCATCCTGGCCAATGCCCACCGCTTCCATACCTATCAGTATTCGCTCTGGGTTAAGACTGTGCAGCAGGTAGTGAAAGCCTTTGCCTTCTTCTCCAACGCGATCTTCTTCGGGTATAAACAAGTCGTCGATAAATACCGCATTGGAATCGACCGCCTTGCGGCCCATCTTTTCGATCAGCCTGACCTCGATCTTGTCCCGGTCCAGGTCGGTGTAAAACAAGGTCATACCATCGCTGGGTTTGACACAGTCCTCCAGCGGCGTGGTGCGGGTCAGCAACATAATCTTGTGGGCGACCTGGGCGGTGCTAGTCCACAGTTTGCGACCGTTGACCCGGTAACCTCCTTCTTCACGCACCGCGCGGGTTTCAATGGCGGTAGTGTTGAGCCCGGCGTCGGGTTCAGTAACGGCAAAGCAGGTCTGTTGCTCGCCCCGAATCAAGGGAGTAAGCCAGCGTTGCTGTTGCTCGGGTGTGCCAAACACAACAATGGGCTGCGGGCCAAACAGGTTGATGTGAATGGCAGAGGCCGCACTGAAACCACCGCCACTTTTGGCCACGGTATGCATCATCAAGGCCGCTTCGGTAACGCCCATGGCCGAGCCACCACAGGATTCGGGCATGGTAATGCCCAGCCAGCCCCCCTCGGCCATAGCGCGGTAAAACTCGTGCGGGAAGTCGCCGCTGCTGTCCAGGCTGCGCCAGTAGTCGTCGCTAAAGTCAGCACACAATCGACTGACAGATTCTACAATTGCGGCGTGGTCGGCGTTATCTATTGTTTGGCTAGTCATGCCGTGAAGATAGCACAACACACTTATCAAACGCTCTATACTGTGGAGCGATTAAACAGCCAGATTGAACAGCGCAAATAACCAAGAGGATTACCAATGACAGCATTAACGGATATGGCCGATCTCACTATAGAAGACGGTATCGCCATTCTCACTATCGACAATCCACCGGTGAATGCCCTCAGCCAGGGTGTGCGCCAGGGTATCAAGGATGGGGTGGAGCAATGCCTGGCCGATGATGATGTGAACGCTATTGTATTGATTTGTGCGGGCCGCACCTTTATTGCCGGCGCGGATATCACCGAGTTCGGCGGCCCGCTCAAGGAGCCCGGCCTGCATGAAACCCTGGCTGATATAGAAAACGCCAGTAAACCTGTGATAGCGGCGATTCATGGTACGGCCCTGGGTGGTGGTCTGGAAACGGCCCTGGTTTGCCACTTCCGGGTCTGTGATGCGGGTGCGCGCTTTGGCCTGCCGGAAGTAAACCTGGGCCTGTTGCCCGGCGCTGGCGGTACCCAGCGTTTGCCGCGGGTAGTGGGGGTGGAGAAAGCCCTGCAGATGATGACCAGCGGTGCCATGATTGGTGCGGCAGAAGCGCTGGAATACGGCCTGGTAGAAGAAATTGTAGAGGGCGATTTGCGCGCCGGAGCGATCGCCTTTGCCGCTAAAGTTATTGCCGACAACACACCCTTGGCAAAAATTCGTGATCGCGATGACAAATTGCAATCTGCCCGGGACAACCCGGCTATCTTCGATGATTTTCGCAAGAGTATTGCCCGCAGGACGCGCGGCTTCCTGGCCCCGGAATACAATATCCGTTGTATAGAGGCGGCGGTTAAGCTGCCATTTGATGAGGGCATGAAGGCAGAGGCGAAGCTGTTTCGCGAGCTTATGACCGGTTCACAATCGGCAGCGCAGCAGTATTTCTTTTTTGCCGAGCGACAAGCAGCTAAAATTCCTGGCATTGACCGGGACCTGGCAGAGAGGCCCATTGCCAGGGTGGGTGTGATCGGTGCTGGCACCATGGGCGGCGGTATCTCCATGAACATGGCGAATGTGGGTATACCCGTCACCATCGTGGAGACCAAACAGGAAGCGCTGGATCGCGGGCTGGGTATCATTCGCAAGAACTACGAAAATACCGCCAGTAAAGGTCGCATCAGCGTCGCCGATGTAGAGGAGCGCTGTGGACTGATTACCGGCAGTCTCAACATTGAAGACCTGGCTGATTGTGACCTGGTGATTGAAGCTGTTTTTGAAAACATGGAGATCAAAAAAGACATCTTCAGCAAGCTCGATGGAATCGTCAAGCAGGGCGCTATTCTGGCGTCGAATACCTCGGCACTAGACCTTAATGAAATTGCCTCTGCCACCTCACGGCCCGAATCGGTAATTGGTTTGCACTTCTTTTCCCCGGCCAACGTCATGAAACTGCTGGAAATCGTGCGCGGCGACGCAACGGCTGACGATGTAATCAAGACCTGTATGTCTTTCGCCAAGCGTATTAACAAGATTGCCGTGCTGGTTGGCGTTTGCCCGGGCTTTGTCGGCAACCGGATTTTATTTCCACGCCAGGCCCAGGCCCAGCAATTGATCCTGGAGGGTGCATTACCACACGAGGTAGACAAGGTGCTGGTAGATTTTGGCATGCCCATGGGTGCTTTCCAGATGTCGGATCTGGCCGGGCTGGATATTGGTTGGAGCGCGGATACTTCTAAAGGCGAGACCATTCGTGATTTGTTGTGCGAAGCTGATCGGCGCGGCCAGAAGACCTCGGCTGGCTACTACGACTACGATGAAAATCGTACGCCCAGTCCCTCGTCCGTGGTGGAAGACATTATCCGCCGTATTGCAGAGCAGGCCGGCACAGAGCAGCGAGATATTTCTGAGGAGGAGATTCTCGAGCGCTGCATTTACCCCATGATCAACGAGGGTGCCAGGATCCTTGAGGAGGGCATCGCCATTCGTGCCAGCGATATCGACGTGACCTGGGTGTACGGTTATGGCTGGCCTCGCTACCGCGGTGGTCCCATGCACTATGCGGACAGTATTGGCCTGGACAAGGTGGTGGCAACCCTGCGCAAATACGGTGAGGAGCCGGCCGCGCTGATGGTGAAATTGGCGGAGGAAGGCAAGGGTTTCAAAGACCTGTGATCAAGGCGGTAATCTGGGATTTCGGGGGTGTGTTCACCACCAGTCCCTTTGCAGCGTTTAGTCGCTATGAACATGACAATGGCATTCCGGTGGGGTTTATTCGCTCGGTAAATGCCACCAATCCCGACAGTAATGCCTGGGCGCAGTTTGAAAGCAGCCGGCTGAGTCTGGGCGAGTTCGATGTGCTATTTGCAGAAGAAACCGAAGCAGCGGGTTATCGCATTCCTGGCATGGCTGTTATCGAATTGCTGTCTGGCGATATTCGCCCGCAGATGGTTGATGCTCTGGGCCGCATCAAGCAGCACTATCGGGTTGCCTGCATCACCAATAACGTCAAGGGAGCCGGGCAGGGGCCAGGCATGGCCAACGGAGATGCCAAGGCACTGGCGGTAATGGAAATCATGGCGCAGTTTGATTTTGTGATTGAATCCAGCGTGGTGGGTTTTCGTAAACCCGATCCGCGCATTTACCAATTGGCCTGTGAACAGTTGGATATAGACGCTTCTGAGGCGCTCTTTATCGATGACCTGGGTGTCAATCTGAAACCAGCCCGGGCAATGGGCATGACCACCATCAAAGTTCTCTCTTTGGAGCAGGCGCTGGCGGATTTGTCGGCGGTGCTTTCGATGGACCTGGTAGGAGACGCTGCATGAGCGATCAACAGGCTGAAGGCTATAACATCCCCGCGGTCGAGGACTGGATCAGGGAAAACGTTGCGGTTTTAACGCCGCCCTTCAAGTGGACGCGACTGGAAGGCGGCCACTCTAACCTGACCTACCAACTGGATGACGCCAACGGCAAACAAGCGGTAATACGACGCCCGCCGCAGGGGGAGCTATTGCCCAAGGCGCACGATATGAGCCGGGAGTGGTCGCTGATCTCCTGCCTGGGCCCCACCGATGTGCCGGTGCCCCAGGCCATGGGTTTTTGTGAAAGTCCCGACATCACCGGTGCCTGGTTTTATGTCATGGGTCTGGTGGATGGCAGGCCGCTGTACAGCGCTGAGCAAACCATTGCCTGGGTACCCCAGGACAAACGGGAGACCCTGGCCCATTCCTTTATTGATGTACTGGCAGAATTACATTCACTGGATCCCGATGAAATAGGCCTGGGTGAGCTGGGCAAAAAAGAGAACTACGTGGGGCGCCAGTTGAAAACCTGGTATCGCTCCTGGACCTCGTCGATGGAGCCAGCCCAGTATGACGACCCACGCGCCCATGATTTGCAACAGTACTTTCTGGATCACATGCCCGAGCAGGGTAAAGCGCGGGTGGTGCATGGCGATTACGGTTTTCACAACTGCCTGATCGGTGCGGACTCAACGGTGGTAGCGGTGGTGGATTGGGAAATTTCTACACTGGGCGATCCGCTGGCAGACCTGGCCTATGCCCTTAACCCCTGGCCAGACCCCGCCGATACCATACTGGTAAACCAGGATGCCGCAACCGTTGCCCCCGGCTTTCCGGCGCGCAGCGAGTTGGCACAGCGCTACGCCGATCGCACCGGCCGCAACCTGGAACGGCTGGATTACTACGTGGGCTTCAATTGCTGGAAATCGGCGGCCATTATTCACGGCGTGTACGCGCGCTACATGGCGGGCCAAAAAAGTACTGAAGGTGTGGATATGGACGCCTTGCGCGAACGTATTGATACGTCATTAACTGCCGCAGAAGCGGCGGTGAGCCGCCTCTAGTATGACGAGCAAGCAAGCCTACGATCCGAAGTATATGAAGAGCAGTGAGTTTCGCTGCCAGGGCAGGGCGGTGCGGCCAAAGGATGCCGCAACCCTGATTATTGTCAGGCGGGACCAAAAACAGCCACGGGTTTTAATGGGCAAACGCGCTGCCGGGCACAAATTTATGCCCAACAAGTTTGTCTTCCCCGGCGGTAAGGTTGACGCTGGAGACGGTCGGCTGCGGCCGCCCCACGATTTGCATCCGGCGGTGCTGAAGCGGCTCAGCCAATCCTGCTCCGAGCACAGGGCCAGGGCGCTGGCGATGGCGGCAATACGGGAAACCTATGAAGAAACGGGCTTGATCCTGGGAGAGCCCCATACCGCCACGCTCAAAACCCGCTCGCCACACTGGCGCGACTTTCTCCAGTACGACATCAATCCGCGCCTGGATACCTTGCACCTGATAGCGCGCGCCATTACGCCGCCCTATCGCAGTCGCCGCTTTGATGCACGCTTTTTCATGGTGGAAGCCGATTTGATACAGGGCGATGTGCACGAGGCACCGCAGGGGTCTGGCGAGTTGCTGGAACTGCACTGGGTGACACTCAAGGATACCCAGGCGCTTGAGCTACCCAATATAACGCGCATGGTATTGGGCGAGGTTGAGCGTCGCCTGCGAGAGGGCCATACTCCGGAGGATACCGGGCCGTTCATTCACTTCAAACAGGGCAAACCGGTGGTTGATCAGCAATAAGTACCGAGCGCACCGAGCGAGGGAACAGCTTATGGCATACGTTGAAAACAGAACAGTACACGATGCGGATTCCCATATTATGGAATTGCCAGGCATGCTGGAGGAGTATTTGGAGCAGCGTTTCCTGGAGCCCTTCCAGAGTAAGAACCGGGCCACTGACCACGAGCTGGCATGGGCGGCGGAGGCGCGTGGTTTGCAGGACGACCCGGAGTTTAGGGCGGGAGATGTTGAAAACCTGTTGCTGCGCAAAAACCACAAGGCGCTGGGCTCCTTTCGCAAAGAGGACAGACCGCAGCTGATGGACCTGATGGGCTTTAGCAGCCAGCTGGTGTTCACCACCTTTGCGCTCAGCAATTTTGGCCTGGAGCACAACGGTGAGAGCGAGTTGGCCCTGGCCACAGCACAGGCCCACAACCGTATGATGACTGATTTCTGCGGCGTGGATAAGCGCCTGTTGGCGACCGGTTACGTACCCCTGGTCGATATAGAGGCCGCCCCTGGTATAGCCACGCAGGCGCTGCAGCTGGGCTGCAAGGCGCTGGTGATTCCCTCGCGCTGCCCCAGCCATCATGCGCCATCACATATAGGCTTTGATCCCTTGTGGGCACTGGCAGAAGAGGCTGGTGTGCCGATTTTGTTTCACGTCGGTGGTGAAGAGAAGATGGCGCCCGCCTATATGGAAAACGGCTTGCCTGCGGTCAGGGATTTTCACGGTGGCGACGAAAACTTCACCTCACTGAGCTATATGACTATCCCCGTGGCCATATGGCAGACTATGGCGGCGCTGATTATAGATGGCGTATGTGATCGTTTTCCCAATCTTAAATTCGGCGCTATTGAACTGGGTGCGTCCTGGTTGCCGAGCTGGATGCAGTTTATGGATGCCGGTGTTGCCGCGTTCACCAAGGGCGAGGACAGGCTCAAGAAACTATCGGACAAGCCCAGCGAAATTGCCAAACGACAGTTTCGCGTGACACCCTATCCCCATGAAGACACCCGTTGGATCATCGCCAATTCCAGTGAAGACATGTTGTTGTTTTCATCGGACTTTCCCCATGTTGAGGGAGGGCGCAACCCACTCAAGCGTTTTAACGAATCACTGCGCGGTAGTAGTGATGTCGCCATAGACAAGTTCTACCGCGATAATTTTATCGACCTGATGGGTGCGGGGCTGGATGTGTCATTGCATGATCACCCGGCAATTGCGTAGGGCGGAATTCATTCCGCCATTTTTTACCGAACCAGGGTGGTACCCCCATCCACCGGAATGATCTGCCCGGTAATAAAGGCTCCAGCCGGGCTGGCCAGCAGTATGGCCACCCCGGATATGTCATTTTCTTCACCCCAGCGATGCAGGGGTATATAGGCAATTTCAGCTTCGTACAGGGCTTTGTTCTCGCTGGCGTATTCGGTCATCTTTGAGAAAAACCGTCCCGGCGCGATGGCGTTAACGCGAATGTGATCGTCGGCCAATATCACTGCCAGGTTGCGCGTCATCTGGTGTATGGCGGCCTTGCTGGGTGCATAGGACAGCGTGTCAGTGGCGGCACTGATGCCGGCGATCGAACCAATGTTGATAATCGCAGCGGTGGCCTCGGCTGATGCACCATGCTTGAGCAGGGGCAGCAGCGCTTTGGTCAGGAAGAAGGGTGTTTTGACATTCAAATCCATCACCTTGTCCCAGCCCATTTCTGAAAAACTATCCAGAGGTTCCAGCCAACCACAGCCGGCATTGTTGACCAGCACATCGATGGAATCTTCCCGTTCGCCTAGTGTGTCGGCCAGGCGTTGAATTTCATCCATAGAGCTGAGGTCACCAGTGAGCGCAATACACTCACCGTACTGTGACAGTTCTTTAGCAGCGGCATTGCACTCTTCGACCTTGCGCGCGGTGATATAAATACGTTTGGCACCGGCGGCGAAAAACCCCTTGGCCATGTAGAAACCGAGGCCACGTGAGCCGCCGGTAATGACACAGACTTTGTCTTGCATGGAAAATAGTTCTTCGAGCATAGCGTGTTCCCTTAGTATCGTGTTGCGAGCTTAGCGCTCAATAATATAGTTCTCAAACACCGGGTCGTGAGTTCGCTGCCAGTATTCCTGAATGCAAAAGGGCGAGTTGTTAACCACGCGGCCCTTGCTGTTCTTGTACCAGCTGTCAACATCCGGGTGACCCCAGGCCAGGTTTTCGCTGAGTGATTGCACTTCCTTGTTGTATTCAATATTGACGTCGGCTTTGCATTCCAGCGACTTGATGTCGGTTTGGATGAGCTCCATGATGCAGGCCATGGTATAGCGCACCTGGCATTCAACCTGGTAGATGATGCCGCCGCCGTGGACGATATTGGTGTTGGGGCCGTACAGGCAAAACATGTTGGGGTAGTCCGGTACGGTAATGCCCAGATAGGCGCGGGGGTCATCGCCCCACAGGTCTTCCAGTGATTGACCTGATTTGCCGCGAATCTCCATGGGCCACAGGAAACGATTGGATTCAAAACCGGTGGCCAGAATAATAATATCCACTTCGCGGGTTGTGCCATCGTCCAACAGAATGCCGGTCTCAGTGATCGCCTCTATAGAGTTGGTTAGTAACTCAACATTATCCCGACCGATAGTGGGAAACCAGTTGTTGTCCACAATCAGGCGCTTGGCCCACACCGGGAATGTTGGCACCACCTTTTCCAGCAGGTCTTGTCGATGACCCAGTGTCTCCTTGATGTGGTCGGTCAGTGCCTCGCGCATGGCGTCGCTGGCTTCGTTCATGGATCTTGCCGGGTCGTGCCAGTCCGGGTCACGTACCACGGCGGGCCAGGTGACATCACCGAACAAGCGTATGGCGCGAAAGCGGTTCCATTCCGGGTAGTAAGGCACATGATGCAACAGCCACTTGTGGCCTTCTTCAACATCCCGGTAGTAATCGGCATTGGGCAGTAACCAGTTGGGTGTGCGCTGAAAGACAAAAACCTGCTCTGCCTGCTGCGCCGTTTGGGGCAGGAACTGTACGGCGCTGCAACCGGTGCCAATGACGGCGACGCGCTTGCCGACCAGGTCGTGTTCGTACTGCCAGCGGGCGGAGTGAAACATGGGGCCTTTAAAACCATCCAGGCCGGGGATAGCGGGGTTCTTGGGACGGTTTAGCTGGCCGACGGCGCTGACCAGCGCATTGCTGGTAAAAACTTCTTCATTATCGTCCTTGTCCCGGGTGGTGATTGTCCAGAGGTGGCTGCTGTCATCATAGATGGCGGAACTTACCTCAGTGTTGAAACTAATCTGATCCCGCAGTGAGAATTTGTCGGCGCATTGATTGAAGTATTTCAACAGTTCCGGTTGTTTCGAAAAGTAACCACTCCAGTCGGCGTTCTTGTCGAAGGAATAGGCGTAGAAGTAATTCGGCGTATCGACACCGCAGGCCGGGTATTGGTTTTCGTACCAGGTGCCGCCCACTTCCGGGTTCTTCTCAATAATGCGGTAGGGAATGCCGGCCTGCTTGAGTTTGATCGCCATGCACAGGCCCGACATACCGGCGCCGATGATGGTGACCATAAATTCGCCCAGGGATGCGGTAGGCTTTTCACGCCACTCGACGTCGCGTTCAGCAAAGCCCATTTCCTCAAGAAACATGGCGGTGTGTTCCATGGGTAGCGGTTCACCCACGCTGATGCCCATCATTTTGTTGAAGTGATCAGTTGATGGCAGCGGCGGTAATGACTGAGACCCGTTTATAAACGGTTTAATGAGGTCAAACGCCTGGGCGCGAATGTCGGCTTCGGTTGCGTCATCAAAGCCGCCGGAATCATCGGCAAACAATTCAGGTAGTATGGCGGTGGGCAGGTAGGGCGCCGATAGCCATTTATCATCACCGCTCAGTTGATTCATCACTGCCAACAAAGTGGGCAGGTTCGCGCAGGTGATGGCCTGTTGTAGCTCGTCCTCTAGTTTGGTCATTGCTGAGTTCCCTTATCGTTAGTGCCTTATTATTGGAGTGTTCCCGTCATCAGGAGCCCTGCCAGCAGCAGTTCAAATATGATGGCCGCAAGGTTTTTTGGAGCAGTGCTTTTGTCGACAAGCACAGACAGTGTTCTGGCAAGGGCGGCACCCAATGCTGCGCATGCAGCGGCGAGAAAAGCTGCCGGAGCCTGGGTGAGCAGGCAGGCCAGGCCCATGCCGACAAACAAACCGCCGTAGGTAGCCCGAACTTCGGATATGCCCAGCGCTCCTATTGGCGATATGCCAACCAGCTTGGCTGCAGTCTGGGGCCTGAACAGTCCCAGTAGCCCCAGGGCAAGCAATAGTCCACCGCCCAGTAAAGCAAGAATTTCACTCCCCAACATTGAACACCTGCCTGCTGGGGTATTTCTTGAAATAGTTCTGGGCGTCGACAGCCTGCATGCACACGGGTAGATCCCAGAACATACCTCTCTGTGCGCCGGTAACGGTGCGTTCACCGTAGTTCCGGTTAAAGCGCTCGCAATAATCCCTGTCGCGATGCTGGCGCGTTACGCAATCCTCGATGACCTCTTGTTTGAGAGGCGCAATATTCTCTTGGCGCTGGGCCTGGCATTGCTGCAGTAATTCCTCTGCCTGGCTGCGATTTATCTCTGCCGAATAGACAGCGCTCTGCAACAACAGAAATAGAGCCACAATCCCGGCAGTTGTTTTTGCATTTCTCATTTAGATCTCCAATCCTTGCAGTGCGACGAATAACCCAGTATGCCCACATTAAATCCGCTTTTTTACCGGCATCAAAACCGCAAAAGCCCATCCAGCCCGTGTATAAGGCGCCAGAAAATCGGTGACCTTACCGATGGCGGATGGCAGAGCCTTTGGACGACGGTAGCGTTTGCCAGCCATCATCACAAATGCTTTTGCGTCCCGGGCCCGGCCGCCCAGGAAGTAGCGTATGCGCGGTTGCTTCTGCAGGTTCTTAAGCCAGAAAGACCGATCTGCGCGAAAGGTGCTGATGAATACATAACCGCCCAGCCGGGTAGCTGCCAAGGGCGTGCGTCTGGTTGCTCCGCTCTTGAAACCAGTGGTCTCCAGCACGATAAGCCCACCGGGCACAAAGCGCGGTGAGCCCAGGCCCTTGCGCACCGCCGGTTCTACCACCCGGTTGAGCATGCGAAAAAACTCACGTTCCAGTTTTTGTCGTTCGAATGCCATATGGGTTCCACTGGCCTTGTTAAAACAGCTTGGGGTAGTCCTTCCAGTAATACTGGTAATCGACCTGTTGCCAGTTTTTATAAATACTACTCCAGTCTAGCCCATCTATGCGCCAGCCGTGGTGCGGTTCAATGTTAGTAGAAAATACCGGCGCGCCAAAATCGCAGAACCGCGTATCCACGCTAATGCGCACGGTCTTGTCCGTAGTGTTGGGCTCGGCCTTGTGAACGCAGCAGGAATGAAAAATAAGCACATCACCCTGTTCAAAGTCAGAGACGTGCCAGTTGTCTTCATCCGGGTATATCTCGCATTGAATGCCACCCACGCCTTCTGCCTGGAATACCGGTCGCACGCCGCCCTTGTGTGAACCGGCCAACACTTTCACCCGGCCCATTGCCTGGGTGATGTCGTGCAGCGCCACCCAGATGCCAGCCATGGTGGGGCCGGCATGATGGGAATGGGCGTCCTGGTGGGGAGGGGTTTCGTAACCGATCTTGCCAGGGGTGGAGATGCGAGCCATTTTTATCGGGTAGACAAACACATCTTTGCCGCTAACGGTCTCCATCAGGCTTTGAATGTGCTTGCTGTGGAAAAAGCTGTGAAAGGACTCCAGTGACTGGATGCGGGGATACACCTCATCCCAGGTACTGTCGGTTTCAAAAAAGGGTTGGCCCTCTAGAGT
>SMVA01362730.1_pt1 | contig 24287 bp, 24 predicted proteins | sample 2456451 | NCBI WGS metagenome assembly SMVA01 (sample SAMN11095933, study PRJNA526329) | marine sediment metagenome | biome: Marine sediment; feature: Surficial sediment; material: Deep marine sediment; isolation source: Hadal surficial sediment | place: Pacific Ocean | collected 2014-05 | depth... | reverse complement strand
GGTGTACGTGTTAAACGCACCATAGTGACTTGCGACATAGGTGCCAGCAGCCATCACGCTGCCGCTCGTGCTGAACAGGGTCAGCGCAGCTGCGCATCCCACCAAAGTTTTCGATAGGTGACTCATAATCTTCCCCTTGATTGCGTCATCGGGTGGGGCCGATTATTGAACAATAGCAGAGAGTGCTGTTAACCCGAAGTATGGGTTTACATAACGGCAGGCACGTCACAAACGCGTCACAGTGCTCGCCATAAACCACCAATATCGGCCATTAACCACAACACAGCTGCTGGCTGAAACCCTTGTTCTTCTGTGGCTGAGTGTTGTGCAGTGCTGTACTGCAATGCGCGAACTCGACCCAAAAACCATTGTCCTTGCGGACGTGCGAGTTCAAGTCTCGCCTCGGGCAGGCCTTTATTACGCGGTACGTGCGGGAGCACATTCCCGGGAACACATCACCGTATCGCGACTGGAAGCCGCTCCTACGCCGACGCGCGCGATGCGCGTTTGCGCTCGGATTCGGACAGGATCTTCTTGCGCAGTCGAATGCTGGCCGGCGTCACCTCGACCAGTTCGTCATCGTCGATGAACTCGAGCGCCTCTTCCAGTGAGAACCGGATTGGCGATGTCAGGATCAGGCTCTCGTCGGCCAGATGCGTGCGAATATTGTTCAGTTGCTTCGCCTTCGTCGGGTTGACGACGAGGTCGTTGCCGCGACTGTGAATGCCGACCAGCATGCCCTCGTAGATCTCGTCACCGTGGCCGAGGAACATGCGCCCGCGCTCCTGGAGATTGAACAGCGAATAAGCGAGCGCCTTGCCGGTCGCCTTTGAGACCAGCACACCTTTGTGGCGCTGACCGATCTCCGACGGCACCTTGCGGTCGTAGCCGTCGAATACGTGATAAATGAGGCCGGTGCCAGCCGTCGTGGTCAGGTACTCCGTCCGGAATCCGATCAGGCCGCGTGACGGGATCCGGTATTCGAGACGCACCCGGCCCTTTCCATCGGGCACCATGTCGAGCAATTCGCCCTTGCGCTCGGCGAGGCGACTCATGACGCCGCCCTGGTAATCCTCCCCGAAGTCGACCGTCAACTGCTCCCACGGTTCGCAGAGCTGCCCGTCAACCACCTTCTCGATCACCTCCGGCCGCGACACGGCGAGTTCGTAGCCTTCGCGACGCATCGTCTCGATCAGGATCGACAGGTGCAACTCTCCGCGGCCCGAGACGCGAAACTTGTCCGGGTCCTCGGTCTCCTCGACGCGCAGCGCAACGTTGTGCTTGAGCTCGCGATCGAGGCGTTCGCTGATCTGCCGACTCGTCAGGAACTTGCCGTCGCGACCCGAGAAGGGCGACTTGTTGACCTGGAACGTCATCGTGATCGTCGGCTCGTCGATCGACAACGCCGGCAATGGCTCCGGATGCTCGCGATCACAGACGGTATCGGAGATCCGCAGATCGTCGATACCGCTGAACACGACGATGTCGCCGGCCCCGACCGATTCGACCGGCAGACGCTCGAGACCGAGGAACCCGTACAGGTCGTTGATGCGGCCGAAGCGCGGCTTTCCGTCTGCGCCGATGATGCTGACCGCTGTGTTCGCCGCCAGCTGGCCGCGCGTGACGCGACCGATGCCGAGCACGCCGACATAGGGGTCGTAATCCAGACTCGATACCTGTAGTTGCAACGCACCGTCGAGGTCGACGTCCGGCGCTGGGACGTGATCGACAACGGCCTGGAACAACGGCGTCATGTCACCCGAACTGACATCCGCATCCAGACCCGCATAACCGAACAGGGCCGATGCATAAATCACCGGGAAATCGAGTTGCGCGTCGGTCGCACCGAGGCGATCGAACAGGTCGAAGGTCTGATCGAGTACCCAGTGCGAGCGCGCTCCGTCGCGGTCGACCTTGTTGATGACGACAATCGGGGTGAAGCCGAATGCGAACGCCTTCTGTGTGACGAAGCGGGTCTGCGGCATCGGGCCATCGACGGCATCGACGAGCAGCAGCACGCTGTCGACCATCGACAGCACGCGTTCAACCTCGCCTCCGAAGTCGGCGTGCCCGGGCGTATCGACGATATTGATGCGCCAGTCGCCCCAGTTGATCGCGGTGTTCTTCGCCAGGATCGTGATACCGCGCTCACGCTCGAGTTCATTTGAATCCATGGCGCGCTCTGGCAACTCGACGCGTTCGGCCAGCGTGGCCGATTGCTTCAGCAACTGGTCGACCAGTGTCGTCTTGCCGTGGTCGACGTGCGCGATGATCGCGATATTGCGAAGCCGCTCTACACTAATCATGTCGCTCTGTGTCCTGAGTCACGCTCTGGCCCGGCCGTCGGGGCGGCCACCCGCATGGCCAATTATCCCGCGCGCCGCGACCGGCCGCGCTGACCACCGGCCTGACCGCCGCGTCGGCGTGCCGCGGCCGGCGCTCCGCGGCCGGCGCCGGGACGCCCACCGCGGGCCGGGCGACGGTTGCGGCCTTGCATGATGGGCTCCGGCTTGATGCGCGCGTCAGGCTCATAGCCCGGGATGATAATCCGATCGATGTCACGCTTCAGCAGACGCTCGATCTCGGCCAGCAGGCTCTTCTCATCGACGCAGACCAGCGACACCGCTTCGCCGTCCAGTCCCGCACGGCCGGTGCGCCCGATGCGGTGGATGTAATCTTCCGCAACATGCGGCAACTCGTAATTGACGACATGCGGCAACTGGGTGATATCGAGTCCGCGGGCGGCGATGTCGGTCGCGACGAGAACCCGAACAGCGCCGTTTTTGAAATCAGCCAGCGCGCGCGTGCGGGCGCCCTGCGACTTGTTACCGTGAATCGCGACGGCCGAAAGCCCGTCATTCACCAGTTGCTCGCTGAGCCGGTTCGCCCCGTGCTTCGTGCGCGTGAAGACCAGCACCTGGCGCCAGTTACCGGCGCCGATCAGATACGACAGCAACTCGCGCTTACGCGCGCGGTCGACCGGATGGACGACTTGCGTGACCTGCTCGGCAGCCACGTTGCCGCGCGCCGCCTGGATCTCCGTCGGGGAGTTCAACAGGTCACCGGCGAGGCGCTTGATATCCTGCGAGAACGTCGCCGAGAACAACAGGTTCTGCCGCTGGGGCGGCAGCACCTTCAGCACCTTCCGGATGTCGCGGATGAAGCCCATATCGAGCATGCGATCGGCCTCATCCAGGACGAGCGTCTCGACCCCGTCGAGGCGAATCGTACCCTGCTGCATGTGATCGAGCAGGCGTCCGGGGGTCGCGACGACTATGTCCACGCCCCTGCGCAGTTTCGAGATTTGCGGGTTGATGCTGACGCCGCCGAATATCACGGCAACCTTGAAGGGCAGGTAGCGACCATAATCGCGTACGCTCTCACCGACCTGAGCCGCGAGCTCGCGCGTCGGCACCAGGATCAGCGCACGCACGTGCGGGCGCCGCCCCGTGGGCTCGGACGCCTGCAGCCGTTGCAGCAGAGGCAAAGTGAAACCGGCAGTTTTGCCCGTGCCGGTTTGCGCGCCGGCCAGGACATCCCGGCCTTCCAGGACGAGTGGGATCGCCTGTTCCTGGATCGGGGTGACCTCCTGGTAGCCCTTTTCCTCAATCGCGCGCAGCAATTCGGCCGACAGGCCGAGTTGTGAAAATAACATGTGTGTGAATACTCCGAGATCGCCCTACCCGAACCACGCACAAATACCGGGCAAGGGTCGGTCCGGGCTGGATCTGTGTTGGGCTCCGCTGCCCGCGGAATTGCGGGCCGGGAGTGATTGGCGCAGACCGATGTGCGCCAGGACGCGGCGGACTATAACAGACGTTCGGCCAATTGAAAGGATTTGTTACTCTTAATACCTGATCCGAATGGACCTGAATTGAATCATCGCCCCCGCGGAGGGTTGCTCCACCCATGAATTTTTGCAGTCAGTGCGGCGAGACCGTGGCTTTGAACGTACCACCAGGCGACAATCGACCCCGCTACACGTGCGCCAGCTGTGGCGCGATTCATTACCAGAATCCCCGGATCGTGGCCGGCTGCGTGGCCGAACACGAGGGCGCGATCCTGCTCTGCAAGCGAGCCATAGAGCCGCGTTACGGTTACTGGACGATCCCGGCCGGCTTCATGGAACTCGACGAGAGCCTGCCGGATGCGGCAGCTCGCGAGACCTGGGAGGAGGCAGAGGCGCGGGTCACGATCGGCGCGATGATTGCCTGCGTCGACGTCATCCAGGCCCACCAGGTCCACATTTTCTTCTCGGGGACGCTGGACGGACCCGAATATGGCGCCGGGCACGAGACGCTGGATGCCGGGCTTTACGACCCGACCGATATCCCATGGGATGATCTGGCATTTCCGAGCGTCCGCATCGCGCTGGAACAATACCTTCGCAACCGCCAGTCGGGGCGCCACGATCTGCATGTCTGCACGGCCCCGCGCCGCAGTATCGTCTGATCACTTAGGCCCGGATTGAATCCGGTCAGGCATACCGATATATCGCGAAAATATTTGATTTCCCCCGTGAAATCTCTACAGTACCGCCGTCGGGAACAGGAAGATCGCGGGATCCGGCTGGAGAGTTGAATGACATTCCTGGTAGTCGAGAGTTGTATCAAGTGCAAATTGATGGATTGCGTCGAGGTGTGCCCCGTCGACTGCTTCCACGAGGGCCCGAATATGCTGGTCATCGATCCGGATGAATGCATCGACTGCACGTTGTGCGAACCGGAATGCCCGGTCGACGCGATCGTTGCCGAAGACGAGATTCCGGAAGGTCAGGAGAATTTCCTGAAACTCAACGAAGAACTGTCGCAGAACTGGCCCGTCATCACCGAGGCGGGTACGCCGCCGGCGGATGAGAAAGAATGGCGCGAAGTTGCCAACAAGCTCCAGCACCTGGAGCGTTGACGCGACCAGGCATATCGACCACGAAAAAAGCCGGGGCTGAGCCCCGGCTTTTTTTATGGTCGCCTTTGCACGCCCTCAGGGCGTTACTCGCTCTCGAAGTAAAGCAGTAATTCGTTGGGCCCGACATAGCCCGGAATCAACTCGCCGGTCTCGGCAATGATCGCCGGCGTGCCCTGAATGCCAAAGGTCCGGCCCAACTCGTAGTGCTGCGCTACGGGCGTCGTTCCGCAGTCCCGCTCGTCGACGACGACGCCCGCCTTGGCCAGCGTCAGCGCTTCGTTGCGGTCATCGGCGCACCAGACATTATCGGCCTTGTACCAGCTGTCGGTCGCCGGACCGCTGCGCGGGAAAAACATGTAACGAACCTCGATACCGAGTTCATTGTAGTCCGCGATCTGGCGATGCAGCTTGCGGCAATAGCCGCAGTCAATATCGGTAAACACAGTGATCGTGTGCGTCTTTTCTTCGGGCGAGAAGACGATCATGTTGCTCTCGTCGATGCTGTTCAGCGCCTCTACCCGCGCCCCCATGCGACGCACTTCGGTCAGATTCTCCTCGGTGTTCGCATCGTACAGATCACCCCGGATCAGGTAGCGGCCGTCGGCGGACACATAACTTAATACCGTACCGATACCGATCTCGTACAGGCCGGGAATCGGGGACGGACGTATGGCCGATGGCTGCAGTTCCGGAAACTGCGTGTGGATCATTTGTATGTCCACCGCTTCCTGATCGGTCACGGCATGAGTCACGCCGGTTGCGGCCAGCAGCAGCGCCAGCGAAACCTGTATCGATCGCGAAGTGTTCATAATCATATGTCTCGAAATATCCAGAGATTACCGATTGGACCATGCCCTGCCGCACCGGTTCCGCTACCGGCCGCCAATTTCAGCGGTCTTTGCCCCATCGCCCGACCCCCGGCCAGTCGAAAAGTCTAGCATGGACGAAAAAACCGGGCACAAGGCCCGGTTTTCGTGCCGTCGTCACGCGACGGATACTGGCCGTCGGTAATGTTAGCCGCGCGGATGGTGCTGCGCATGCAGCTCCTTCATGCGGGCCCGAGCGACGTGCGTGTAGATCTGCGTCGTCGACAGATCACTGTGTCCGAGCAACATCTGCACGACGCGCAGATCCGCGCCGTTGTTCAGCAGGTGGGTCGCAAATGCATGACGCAGAGTATGCGGCGAAAGCTTGCCCCCGATCTCCGCCTTTTTCGTGTAGCGCTTGATAATGTGCCAGAACGCTTGGCGCGTCATGCGGTCGCCACGCCGGGTCGGGAACAGGTAGTCGGTCTGACGCTCGAGCAGGATCTCCAACCGGGCGCCGGTTATGAAATCACGTAGCCAGCTCTGCGCCTCGTCACCCAGCGGGATCAGACGCTCACGCTCAGCCTTACCGGTGACGCGCAGGACACCTTGGTTCAGATTGATCTCACCCTGTTTCAGGTTGATCAATTCGGTCACGCGCAGGCCGGTCGCGTACAGGACCTCGAGCATGGTCCGGTCACGATGACCCAGCGGGTCATGCGTGTCCGGGGCCGCCAGCAGCGACTCGACCTCGCTCTCGGTCAGAGAACGCGGCAACGAGCGGCCAATCTTCGGCATGTCGATCTTTAGCGTCGGGTCTTCGCCGATCACGGCTTCGCGCAACAGGAACCGGTAAAAACGCCGGAAACTGGACAGCTGCCGAGCGGTAGAGCGCGGCTTGGCGCCCTCTTTTGCCCGCCATGCGATAAACGCCAGGAGATCTGCCCGGGTCGCATAAATCAGACTGGTGTCGCGCTTGGCCAGCCAACGCTTCAGGGCCATGAGGTCGGCACGATAGGCGCCCAGCGTATTGACCGACAGGCCACGCTCCATCCAGATCGTGTCGAGAAATTTATCGATAATCGCCTCGGGAGCGCCCGCACCCTGGGCGCTCTCGGCAACAACTTTTAACGAGTTCTGTGACATTACTTCAGTTTTGTACCTTCAGCAATCCTTTGGAACTCAGCCCCTTACCGGTAAGCTCTCGGCTTGAGCGCCTGGATTGAATCCACCGCATACCAACGTCGCTAATGCCTCCGGTCGACGCCGCATGTCCTAATCGCACCGCCCCTTCGCGATCCACAGGTGCGTCCGTGGTTTGCAAAGCGGCATCGGCTAGTGGCAAGTATGTGCCGCATAACCCTGCGCAGCCGTGATAGATTTCACAAAAAATATCAGCGGATTACATAAACTTCGATTTAACAAAATACCGGGCAGGCAACCCCTTTCCGCCATGACTATGCAGACACTTTATGGAATATTGACCGCCCTTACTTTTACGCTCGTCACAGTTCCGACGGTCGTGCTGCTGGCATTCGTTCCGGGGCAGGAACGACGCCGAGGCATCGTGAAGGTCGCAGCAGCACTGGTTTTCCGGCTCGTCGGCGCCCGCCCGCGGGTCTCCGGCCTGGCCAACCTGCCGGACGAACCCTGCGTGGCGGTTGCCAACCACGCGAGCTATATCGACGGTATTCTTTTGACCGCCATTCTGCCGCCGAGGTTCACTTTCGTCATCAAGCGGGAGATGACGAATGTCCCATTTGCCAATTTTCTGCTGCAACGCATTGGTTCGGCGTTCGTCGATCGCGTCGACCCCTCGAAAGGCGCCGCAGACGCCCGGCGTATCCTCGCGCATGCCGGACAGCAGAAATCGCTGGCCTTTTTTCCGGAAGGCACGTTCCGAGCCGAGCCCGGCTTGCGACGCTTCCACAACGGGGCGTTCGCGGCAGCCCGGCACGGCGGCCTGGTCGTCGTGCCGATCGTGATCCGGGGCAGCCGTCATATGCTCCCCGCCGGCCGGGGGCTGCCGCGCCCGAGCCGGCTCGAGGTCATCATCAAGCCGCCGATCGATCCGGCCGCGGCCGATCTGACGTCCACCGAACTCATGCAGGCCTGCCGGGCGAAAATCCTCGCTGACCTCGGCGAACCCGACGCCACGATTTAAACCGGCCCGCGGCCGATGACAACGGTTGTCAGGATCGGTCCTTGGCGAAGAATGCGCCGCGAAGCATAATCGTCATCTGCGTCGTCAGGGTCCGCCTTGGTCCGCCGACTCCCCTCGAATCACCCAGCATGGAAAATCAGTGAGCAAGGAATCTGTCGTCATCATTGCCGCGCGCCGCACCCCCATCGGCGCGTTCCAGGGTGCGCTCAGCAGTGTTCACGCCCCGGCCCTGTCCGCGGCCGCGACCCGCGCGTGTATCGCCGACGCCGGCATCGATCCCGGCGAGATCGACGAGGCCCTGATCGGCTGCGTCCTGCCGGCAGGCGTCGGCCAGGCGCCGGCGCGCCAGGCTGCACTCGCGGCCGGCCTGCCAAACGGAGTCGGCTGCATCACGATCAACAAGGTCTGCGGCTCCGGCATGAAGGCCGCGATGCTCGGCAACGACCTGATCCGGGCCGGCTCGGCGAAGGTCGTGCTCGCGGGCGGCATGGAATCGATGAGCAACGCGCCGTACCTGCTGCCGAAAGCACGCGACGGCTATCGCATGGGTCACCAGGAAGTTGTCGATCACATGTTCATCGACGGTCTGCAGGACGCCTACGACGGCAAAATGATGGGCGTGTTCGCCGAGAACACCGCCGGCCGCTATGAATTTTCCCGCGAACAGCAAGACGCGTTCGCGATCGAGTCGGTCACCCGCGCCCGTGCCGCCGCCGAAACGGGCGCGTTCGACGCGGAGTTGACACCGGTCACGGTCAAGACCCGCAAGGGCGACCGCATCGTCGCCGTCGACGAGGAGCCGGGCCGTGCGAACCTCGAGAAGATTCCGACACTGCGCGCAGCATTCGCCAAAGACGGGACCGTCACCGCAGCCAACTCGTCAACGATTGCCGACGGCGCCGCCTCCTTGTTGCTGATGAGCGAGAGCGAGGCCGCGAGCCGCGGTATCACGCCGCTGGCACGAATCGTCGGGCATGCCGGCCATGCCCATGAGCCCGCGTGGTTCACGACCGCGCCGATCGGGGCGATCCGGTCATTGCAGGAACGCGTCGGCTGGTCGGTCGCCGACGTCGATCTGTATGAAATCAACGAAGCGTTCGCGTGCGTCACGATGGCGGCCATGACGGATGTCGGCCTCGATCACGCGAAGGTCAACGTCAACGGCGGCGCCTGCGCGCTCGGCCACCCGCTGGGCGCCAGCGGCGCGCGCATCATGGTGACGCTGATTCACGCGCTGCGCAACCGCGGCGACCAGCGCGGCATCGCTGCGCTGTGCATCGGCGGCGGCGAGGCGGTGGCGATTGCCGTGGAGATTATTTAGGCGGGCGCTCTACATTCCCGTGTAGTTCGGCCCGCCACCGCCTTCGGGCACGACCCAGTTGATGTTCTGCGCCGGATCCTTGATGTCACACGTCTTGCAGTGCACGCAATTCTGCGCATTGATCTGGAAGCGGGGCTTGCCGTCGTCGCCGTTCACCACTTCGTATACGCCGGCGGGGCAATAACGCTGTGCGGGCTCGGCGTAATCGGGCAGATTCTTCAGTATCGGGATCGACGGATCTGCGAGTTGCAGGTGACAGACCTGGTCCTCCTCGTGGTTCGTGCTCGACAGGAACACCGACGACAACGTGTCGAAGCTGATGACGCCATCCGGTTTCGGGTAGTCGATCGGTCTCGCGTCCGCCACCTTCTTCAGACCCGCATGATCGGCCTGCCGACTGTGCAACGTAAACGGCAGACGTCCGTGGAAGATGTTCTGGTCGACCCACGCGAACGCCGCACCGAGAAAGTTGCCGAACTTCTTCATGGCCGGGCCAAAGTTGCGGGCCCGGTGCAATTCTTCGTAGACCCACGATGCCCGTACCCGCTCCTCGTAATCGACCAGCGTAGACTGCGCGTCGTCGCCGTTCGCGAGCGCCGCAAACAACGACTCCGCGGCAAGCATCCCGGTCTTCATCGCAGTGTGCGTGCCCTTGATCTTCGCGCCGTTCAAAAAGCCGGCCTCGCAACCGGCCAGCAGGCCGCCCGGTAACACGAGCTTCGGCAGCGACTGCAATCCACCCTTGTTGACGGCCCGCGCGCCGTAGGCGATGCGCTGACCGCCTTCGAGCGTACGGCGAATCACCGGATGCTGCTTCCACCGCTGAAATTCATCGAATGGACTCAGGTTCGGGTTGGTGTAATTCAACGCGACGATCAGGCCGAGATACACCTGGTTATCCTTCGCGTGATACAAGAAGCCGCCGCCCTCAGTCGAGTTGTCGAGCGGCCAGCCCAGCGTGTGCACGACGAGGCCTTCCTCGTGCTTGGCGGGGTCAACGGTCCAGATCTCCTTGAGGCCGATGCCGTAGTGTTGCGGATCGCATTCGTCGCGCAGCGAATATTTCTCCATGAGCGATTTTCCGAGGCTGCCGTGACAGCCCTCGGCAAACAGCGTGAACCTCGCACGCAACTCGTAACCGGGCTCGAACGTCGGCTTGGCTTCGCCGGTCGCGTCACGCCCCATGTCACCGGTCGCGACACCGACGACGCGCCCGTCCTCATACAACACCTCGGCCGCGGCGAAGCCGGGGAAAATGTTGACACCGAGCGCCTCGGCCTGCTCACCCAGCCAGCGGCACAGTTCGCCGAGGCTGACGATATAGTTGCCGTAATTGCGCGACGGCTTCGGCACGAAGAATTCCGGCACGATCTGCGAGCCCTGCTCGCCCGTCAGGTAATAAAAGCGGTCGCCCGCCACGGCCACCGTAACCGGCGCCTTGCGATCGCTCCAGTCCGGGAACAGCTCGTCCAGGGCGCGGGGCTCCAGCACGGCGCCGGACAGGATGTGCGCGCCGATTTCCGCGCCCTTCTCGACGAGGCAGACGTTGAGCTCCTGCCCCGCCTCGGCAGCCATCTGCATCAGCCGGCAGGCCGCGGACAGGCCGCAAGGCCCGCCGCCGACGATAACGACGTCGAATTCCATTGATTCTCGTTCTGACATTCTCCGGCCCCGCACGAGTGAACGCGTATTGTACGGTACAGTGCGCGCATGAATCTGCACGACCGCTACCTCGAAGCGATCAGAGAACATGGTTTTTCATCGGACGAAGCGCAGCTCGAGGCCGTCGAGACGCTCGATCGGGTCCGCGAGCAACTGCTGCGCCGCGCCGCGCCGCCGCGTCTGACGGCCCGGCTGACACCGCGATGCATGCGGCCGTGGTTCGGCGGCGCGATCACCGGTCCGGTCCGGGGCGTCTACCTGTGGGGCGGCGTCGGGCGCGGCAAGACCTTTGTCATGGACCTGTTCTTCGACAGCCTGCCGTTCGATGAGAAGCTGCGCCGGCATTTTCACCGGATGATGTACCGGGTCCACGGCCAGCTACGGCGACTCGGCACGCATCAAGACCCACTCGCGCACGTCGCCGACGAGCTCGCCGACCGTGCCCGGGTCATCTGCTTCGACGAGTTTTTCGTCGCGGATATCGCCGATGCGATGATCCTCGGACGCCTGCTCGACGCGCTGTTCCGGCGTGGCGTCACGCTGGTCGCGACGTCGAACATCCCGCCCGACGAGCTGTACCGCGACGGGCTGCAACGTGCGCAGTTCCTGCCCGCGATTGCGCTGCTGAACGAACACACCAATGTGCTCAACGTCGACGGCCGGACCGACTACCGCCTGCGCGTCCTCGAGCAGGCTGAGATTTTCCACTCCCCGCTGGACGCCGCTGCGAACCGTAATCTCGCGGATTACTTCGAGCGTATTGCGCCGGATGCCGGAACGCGGGGACAGGCGGTGGAAGTCCTCGGCCGGGACATCCCGATGATCCGCCGCGCCGATGGCCTCGCCTGGTTCGACTTCGGCGCACTGTGCGATGGCCCGCGCAGCCAGAACGATTACATCGAGATCGCCCGCAGCTTCCAGACCGTCATCGTGTCCGACGTGCCGCTACTCGATCGGTCGCGGGAAGATCAGGCCCGTCGATTCATCGCGCTCGTCGACGAGTTCTACGACCGCAAGGTCAAGCTGATCATCTCGGCCGACGTGCCGATTGCCGAACTCTACGCCGGTCGCCGACTGATGCAGGAGTTCGAGCGCACCCGCAGCCGGCTGCTCGAGATGCAATCGACGGACTACCTCGCGGCCCCGCACGTGCCCTGAGAAAAGAATTTACCCCGTATTTCCCTTAAACTAGCCGGCCTTAACTAGCCGGCCTGGCAAATTACGAGGACGCGATCGATGGCAGGAAAATTGGTGCTGTGCCGACACGGGCAGAGCCAGTGGAATCTGGATAACCTGTTCACGGGCTGGCATGACGTCGACCTGACCGATCAGGGTCGGACCGAAGCAAAACAGGCCAGTCAGCTGCTCGGGCAGCTCGATTTCCGCTTCGATCTCGCCTACACGTCCGTGCTCAAGCGGGCGGTCCGCACGCTGTGGATCATCCTCGACGAACTGGACCTGATGTGGATCCCGGTCGAGCGCTCGTGGAAACTGAACGAGCGCCATTACGGCGCGCTGCAGGGACTGAACAAGGCCGAGACGACGGCGCAGTACGGCAAAGAACAGGTCAAGATCTGGCGCCGCAGTTACGACATCCCGCCGCCGGCGCTGGACGCCTCCGACGAGCGGCACCCGGCACACGACCCGCGCTACTCGGGCATCGAGAACCTGCCTGACACCGAGTCGCTGAAGACGACGCTCGATCGCGTCCGGCCTTACTGGATCGATGCGATCGCACCCCAGCTGAAGGCCGGCAAGAACGTATTGATCGCAGCGCACGGCAACAGCCTGCGCGCGCTCGTCAAAATGCTCGACGGCATCTCCGATGAGGACATCACCGAGTTCAACATCCCCACCGGCGTGCCGATTCTGTACGACCTGCACGACGACCTTACGCCACGCAGCCGCGAATTCCTCGGCGACCCGGAAGCAATCCGCAAAGCCGCCGCTGCCGTCGCGGCTCAGGCCGCCGGCAGTGGCGCAGACTGACGTCGGGCGTCGCGGTGGGAATCGATCGATGATTTATGCGCTAGAAGACCTGAATCCCGAAATCCGTGGCCGCCACTACGTCGCTCCGAATGCCTCGGTCATCGGCGACGTGTTCCTCGGCGAGGACACGAGCATCTGGTTCGGTACGGTGGTGCGCGGCGACGTCGAGAAAATTACCATCGGGCGCGGCTCGAATGTCCAGGACAACTCGGTCCTGCACGCCGACCCGGGCGCGCCGCTGGTCCTCGACGAGCAGGTCACGATCGGCCACATGGTCATGCTGCATGGCTGTACGATCGGCCGAAACAGCCTGATCGGCATCGGCACGACGATCCTGAATCACGCGAAGATCGGCGCGAACTGCATCGTCGGCGCGAACTCGCTCGTGACCGAGCACAAGGAGTTCCCGGACGGCGTGCTGATTCTCGGCGCACCGGCCAAGGTCGTGCGCGAACTGACCGAAGAAGAAATCGCGACCCTGCCGAGCTACGCGACGCGCTATATCGAACGTGCCGAGCGCTATCGACAGCAATTACGCGAGACGAGTTGAGAGGAGGAAGACCCGCAGACGCACGGCCGTCACTTCCGTATCCGGATCAGGCCCTCCTGAGCCGTCGACGCGACGAGCACGCCCTCCGGGTCGAATATCTGTCCGCGCGCGAGGCCGCGGGCGCCGGCCGCACGCGGGCTATCGTAGGAAAACAGCAACCACTCATCGGCGCGACACGCACCGTGGAACCACATCGCGTGATCGAGGCTTGCCATCTGCAGGCTCTCCCGCATCAGGTTGTAGTCGCCGTGCGGCAACGTCGCGGTGCCGAGCAACTGGTAGTCCGAGATATACGCCAGCATCACGGCATGCTGCTGCGGGTCGTCCGGCATCCGGTCGATCGCTTTCATCCAGACATGTCTGATCGGTTCCAGTCGCGCGCCCGATTGTTCGTCGCGCGGCACCGGTCGCACATGAAACGGCCGCGGATGTTTCAGGAAACGTTGCACGGCCTCCGGCAAGTGTTCGAGATCGTTCAGTTTCACGTCGGCGATGTCGCGTAGCTCGTCGGGACCCGGCACGGCGGGCATCGTCGCCTGGTGCTCCAGGCCATCCTCCTGCACCTGGAACGAGGCCGTCATGTTGAAAATCTGTTGGCCATGCTGAATCGCAACCACGCGCCGATTCGAGAAACTGCGCCCGTCGCGAGCATGATCGACCTGGTAGACGATCGGCGCCTCGATGTCACCGCGCCGCAGAAAATACGCATGCAGTGAATGCACGGGCCGGTCCTCGATCGTCGTCGCGGCGGCGAACAACGCCTGGGCCAGAACCTGCCCGCCGTAAACCTGCGGCGTACCGATGTCGCGGCTCTGGCCGCGAAAAATATTCCGCTCGATACGCTCGGGTTCGAGCAATTCAAGCAACTCAGCCAGATTCTGATCCATGCGATCTGTCCACGTCAAACGCGACGCCCATTCCAGTCGAGCTATGCTAAGGTCACGACCACGCCAAAAACAACCCGGGAGCAGCGATCATGACGGCCAATGACACAACCAAACGCCCGCTCGGCACGCGCTGGTGCAAGACCGCTATCGTACTCGCCTCGATTGCCGGTATCGGCACGGTCGTCGGACTCGGCGGCGGCACTACGGGAATGATCAGCCCAATGCTCGCCTTCGGCGCCTTCGGATTAGGCGGTATGCTGTTCTTCGTCGCGATCCTGACGAGTCTGATCGGACTCGCCCTCAGCAAAGGCACGGCTGGTAACGCATCCATGGCCGGCACCTGGGGCGCGCTCGCAACCGGCATCATCGTCATCAGCACCAGCCTGTCGCAAGCCCAGGGCTTCGGCGCGCCGGGAATTCATGACATCTCGACGGACGTCAACGATCCACCGCTATTCGTCGCCGTCGTGCCGCTCCGGGGCGAAGGCTCTAACCCTGCCGAATATCTGGATAACGGGACGGCGGAGCAGCAGCTCGCGGCGTATCCGGACATCGTCACGCTGCGGCTGGACCGGCCGGCGGCCGAGGTCTTCGCCGCCGCCGAAGGCGTCGTCGGCGATCTCGGCTGGGCGCTGGTCGCGGCCGACCCCGAATCCGGCCTCATCGAGGCCACCGCGACGACCTATTGGATCGGCTTCAAGGACGACGTCGTCATTCGCGTGAAGAGTGAGGCGGGCGCAACACTCGTCGATGTGCGCTCAAAATCGCGCGTCGGGCGCGGCGACATGGGCGCCAATGCCGCCCGCGTCCGCGAGTTCCTGCAGGTGCTAAACGCGCGCGCCGGCAGCTGAATCGACCCGCAAGCGGTGCGCCCGGACAGACCGTCAGTCTTGTGACAGGAAATACAGCGCGATGGTCTCGGCAACGCAGGCCGGCTTGGTTTCGCCCTCGATCTCCAGCGTGCTTTCCATGATGACCTGCAGCGCACCGGCTCGCTTGCGCGCGGACTTCAGCGTCCCCCGCAGACGCACCCGACTGCCGGCCGGAACCATCTGCTTGAATCGCACCTTGTTCAGCCCGTAGTTGATCGCGCGCTCGGCCTCGAAGAGCACGACCTGATCCACCAGGACCGGAAACAGCGCGGTCAGCAGGTAACCGTGCGCGATCGTCGAACCGGCCGGCATCTCCTTCGCCGCACGTTCGGTGTCGACATGAATCCACTGATAGTCATCGGTCGCTGCCGCGAAGCGGTCGATTCGCTCCTGATCGATCAGCATCCAGTCGGAAACGCCCAACTCCTGCCCTTCAAGCTCACGAGCGGCTTCTATTGACTTGATGACTAACGGCATCGATTCTTCGTCTTCCTGATCATGTGGCTCGAGCCTGTCGGGGCAACGCCCTGTCAGCAGACTAGTCGGCGTTCTGCCCGATTGCATTCAGGAATTCGTCGCGAATTCGGTCATCGTCCTCGAACGCCCCGAGCATCTCCTGCGTGACCATCTTGATGCGGGTCTTGTTTACCCCGCGCGTCGTCATGCACTGGTGCTGCGCCTCCACCACGACCGCCACACCACGCGGCTGCAAAGCCTCGTTGATACACGCGGCGATCTCCCCGGTGAGGCGTTCCTGAACCTGCAGGCGCTTCGAATAGGCCTCGACGACGCGGACGAGCTTGCTGATGCCGACCAGCCGCTCGTTCGGCAGGTACGCGATGTGGATACGCCCGATGAAAGGCGCCATATGATGCTCGCAGTGCGACGAAAAATCGATATCACACAGCGTGACGATACGCTTGTAATTATTGACGGCCTGGAAAGAATTGCCGAGTAACTCGTGGGGGTTCACGGCATAACCGGCGAACCAGTCGTCGTACGCGCCCAGCACACGCGCAGGCGTGCGCTTTACGCCCGGTCGCGCCGGATCCTCACCGATCCAGCGCAGCAAGGTGCGGATCGCATTTTCCGCCTCGTCCTGACTCGGTCGAGATGTCTTCTTGTCGCTCATTCAGTTCCTCTGTTCACACCGGCATGCGCCTCGATCACGGACCCGATGCATCATTTTCCGAGCCGCTTCAGGTCCGCCGGCGTATTGATGTTTTTCAAGGCATCCGCTTCGGTCGGCTCGAGCATCCGGACGTCGGCGCCGGACAGCAATCCGCGCGGACTCAGCCCTTCGCCTGCCGCGACCTGACGCTGGAACCGCGCAAGGGTAGCGGGTTCGTAGATAGCGCACAACGGCTCGACGAGTCCGTCGGCCGGACTACGATACGCAGTCGCCGCTCTTCGGACATCCCGTGACTGTACCAGATCCCGGATTGCCGCTGCGCTGAGCCCCGGCAGGTCGCAGGCCAGGACCAGCCATGCGGCCTGCGGATGCCGCCCGTGGGCCGCCAGGATGCCGCCGGCCGGCCCGAGATCCGGCGACTCGTCGACGATCATCGGGAATCGGCTGCGCAACGCATCGTCGGCCTGATCGGCACGGACCGACACATAGGCTTCCGTCACGGCGGGCCGCAGCAACCCGATCGTGCGCTCCAGCAGAACCCTCCCCGCCACGCGCATGGCGGCCTTGTCCGATCCGAATCGCCGGCTTCGGCCACCCGCCAGAACGAGCCCGTATAACGGGGGCACCGGCCGCTTGCCTTCGTCAGCCCCCGTGCCTTCGTGAGTCAATGGAAAGTCTCCGCTGTCAGGAATCGGCGCGGTAGTCGTTCTTACCGCCGGTCTTGCTGATCAGTCGCACGTCATCGATGACGATGTCGTGCGACAGCGCCTTGCACATGTCGTAGATGGTCAGCGCGGCGATGCTCGCGCCGGTCAGCGCTTCCATCTCGACGCCGGTCTTGTGTGCAACCTTCGTCGTGCAATCGATAATCGCATCACCGGCCGCATCCAGCTCGATCGTAATCCGACAGCCATCGAGACCGATCGGATGACACAGCGGAATCAGCTCGTGCGTCTTCTTCGCTGCCATCGTGCCGGCAATGATCGCGGTCTGGAACACGGGACCCTTCTTCGTCGTGATATCGCCGTCATGAATGACGGCCCGGACCGATTCCGGCAAGCGAACCCGGGCCCGGGCATGTGCCGTGCGTGTCGTGACCGACTTGTCGCTGACGTCGACCATCTTCGGCTGATTCTTGTCGTCGAGGTGTGAAAGCATATGTGCGCCTTATGCAGCGGATGATTTTGCCGGGTCGACGATTATAGCCCCGGGTACCTCCGGCGATGCGAGATAGTCACCAGCCCGGAAGGTCGCGGCACTGCTTGCGATCAGCGTCGCGACGCCCCAGCTGAGCCCGACGACGACGCCGGCGTCGACGATGCCGCGCCACGGCTGGTCGAACTGATGGATGATCAGGATCAGGCCCACGATGGCCAGCGTGCCGTACCACGCGACGCGTTTCGCACGCAGGCTGGCGTGGAAATAGCCGAAACAGAAGACCGGCGCCAGCAGTCGCATCCACAACGGCGTCGGCATCCGATACAGATAGAGTGCCCGGGCCGCGACGCGCGGCGAGAATTTGACCTGGAAACCGCGGTACCCCTCCAGCCACGCCATGAGAATGACATTCGCGCAGATCAGGAACCACTGTAGCGGCGACAGCCCGAGTTCGAGCGCAGCGAGGACGATCGGCGTCAGACGCCAGATTGCGAATCCACACACGCCGATCACGCCGAGCGCACCCCAGGCCGCCGCAAAGGGGTGCGTAGCCGAATTGGTTTCCGTCGTCATGCCAATGTGGTTCCGGGTGCCGATGCCAAGTATTTAACGATTGCCGTTGACCCCAATGCTAAAATAACGCAATGGTCTTGCACTACATGAATACTTGACACCGGCACCGCTCGGCCCCGCATGTGGCAGGGGGCCGGCCGGCCGGGAGAGCATACATAGATGGGACGAACGATTATTGAAAAGCTCTGGGATGCGCATAGCGTAGCCGACCTCGGAGACGGCAGCCACCTTTTATATATAGACCGTGTGATGTTTCACGAGCGGACGGGCAGCATCGCCCTGAAAGGCCTCGAGGCCGCGGGGCGCAAAGTCCGAAACCCGGAACAGGTATTCGGCTGCATGGACCACATCGTCGATACGATTCCGGGCCGCACCGACGAAACCATGGTCCCCGGGGGTAACGCATTCATCACGACGACCCGCGACGCGGCGCAAAAGGCCGGCGTCAACCTTTTTGATCTGGGCGACGACCGCCAGGGAATCGTGCACGTCGTCTCGCCCGAGCAGGGCATCGTCCTGCCCGGCGTCACACTGGTCTGTCCCGACAGTCATACCTGCACGCAGGGCGCGGTCGGCGCGCTGGCCTGGGGCATCGGCTCCACCGAGGCCGAACATGCGATGGCGACCAAGACGCTGGTGGTCAAGAAACCGAAGACCATGCGCGTACGCTTCGACGGGCAACCGGGTCTGGGCATCACGGCCAAGGACCTGATCCTGCGTCTGATCGGCAAATACACGGCCGCCGGCGGCGGCGGCTACGCAATCGAGTTCGCGGGTGAGGCCATCCGCGCGATGCCGATGGAGGCTCGCTTCACGGTGTGCAACATGGCCGTCGAGTTCGGCGCCTGGACGGGCATCATCGCCCCGGACGAGATCACATACGCGTACTGCGACGGGCGGCCGTTCGCGCCGAAAGCACACGTCTGGGACCAGGCGCTGGCGCACTGGAAAACGCTACCGAGCGACACGGATGCGGTCTTCGACAAGGAAATCATCATCGACTGTGGCGACATCGTGCCACAAGTCACTTGGGGCACGAGCCCGCAACACGAAATCGGCATCGACGGCGTCGTGCCGGATCCGGCCGACGAGCCGGACGCGAACCGCAGGCAGTCGATCGAACACGCGCTCGAATACATGGATCTGACGCCGGGTACGCCGCTGGAAGGCCTCCCGATCGACTCGGCCTTCATCGGCTCCTGCACGAACGCCCGCCTGAGCGACCTGCGCGCCGCCGGCGCCATCGTCAAGGGCAGGAAGGTCGCCGCCGGCGTCAAGGCCATCGTCGTGCCGGGTTCGAGCCAGGTCAAACTGGCGGCCGAGGCCGAAGGTCTCGACGCCGTCTTCGCCGAAGCGGGGTTCGAATGGCGCGAGTCCGGCTGCTCGATGTGTTTCTTCGCCGGCGGCGAGAACCTCGGGCAGGAAAAGCGCGCGGTCTCGAGCACGAACCGGAACTTCGAGAATCGCCAGGGGCCGCGCACACGCACGCACCTGGCCAGCCCGGCGATGGTCGCCGCCGCGGCGATCGCCGGGCATCTGACCGACGTGCGCAAGCTGGAGCAGTCTTGAGGCCATGGAAAAGTTTATCGAACTGACCGCGATCGCGGCGCCATTGCTCCGCATCAACATCGACACGGATGCGATCATCCCGAGCCGCGAGTTAAAACGCGTCTCTAAAAAGGGCCTCGGGACGGGCCTGTTCGCCGGCTGGCGCTATACCGAACCCGGCAGCCGCATCGAGAACCCGGACTTCATCCTGAACCAGCCGCCATACCGGGACGCCGGGATCCTGCTGTCCGGCGCAAACTTCGGCTGCGGCTCGTCGCGCGAACACGCGGTCTGGTCACTCGCCGAGTGGGGCATCCGCGCGATTATCGCGCCGAGCTTCGGGACGATCTTCTACGGCAACTGCGTCCGCAACGGCATCCTGCCGGTCGTCCTCGACGATGATCGCATCGCGACGCTCGCGGATATCGTGTCCGCCAACCCGGCCGAAAACCGCATCGCCATCGACCTCGAACAGCAGACGGTCGTCGCCGCCGACGGCGGCACCGACACGTTCGACATCACCCCCGCCGATCGCCGGATGCTGATGGAAGGACTTGATGCGATTGCCGTCACGATGGAGCGCGACGACGAAATCCTGGCGTTCCAGGCGCGAGACCGGCTGAAGCGACCCTGGGTTTACCTGTAGTAAAAATTTCGGTCCGACCCCGCCTCACTCCGCCCCGACGGCCGCCTGCGCGATCAGCGCGTCGATTTCTTCGTCGGAGTAACCGACCTCGGCCATGATCTCGCGGGTGTGTTGCCCCTGGCGCGGCACGTCGCGGTGAATGCCGAAACGCCGACCGTCCATCTCCAGCGGCAACGCCGGAAGGCGAGCCTTCTCGCCCGCCCGGACGCCATCGGTGACCGTCATTTCCAGCAGACCGCCGCTCGCATTCAGATGCGGATCGTCGAACAGTTCTTCGGGCTTCGCGATCGGTGCGAATGGCAGCCCGGTTGCCTCGAGCTTGTCCATCAGTTCGGCTTTCGTGAATTGCCTGAACGCCTCCTTGATGATCGGCAACAACCGTTCCTTGTGCGCGACGCGATCGTTGTTCGTCGCGAGGCTCTGATCGGCGGCCAGTTCATCGAGGCCGAACGCCTCGCACAACTGCTTCCACTGCTTGTCGGACACGACGCCGACAAATACCTGGTCGTCGTCACCGGTCTCGAACACCTGGTAGATCGCCCACGCCGACACGCGCGCCGGCATCGGCGCCGCCGCCTCGCCGGTGACCGCGTACTGCGCCATGTGCTGCCCGACCAGGAACACCGTACTCTCGTACAGCGACGCGATGACCTGCTGGCCCTCGCCCGTCGCGTTACGCTGATGCAGCGCTGCGAGGATGCCGATCACGCCGAACATGCCGCCCTGGACATCGATCACCGAAGAACCTGCGCGCAACGGCTGCCCGGGTGGGCCGGTCATGTAGGCGAGACCGCCCATCATCTGTGCGACCTCGTCCAGCGCGGTGCGGTGCTCGTAAGGGCCGCTTAAGAAGCCTTTTTCCGCACAGTAAATCAGCGCGGGATTCCGCGTTTTTAACACCGCGTAACCGAAACCGAGGCGGTCCATCGTGCCGAGACGAAAATTCTCGATCAACACGTCGGCCTCGTCGACGAGCTTCAGTACGAGCGCCTTGCCGGCCTCGGACTTCAAATCGACGCACAGGCTGCGCTTGTTGCGGTTGTACATCGGGAAGTAGCCCGCGCCGGAGCCCGGCAGGTGTCGCGTGTTGTCGCCCCCGATCGGTTCGATGCGCACGATGTCGGCGCCCAGATCGGCCAGCATGAGGCCCGCGGCGGGGCCCATGACCATATGGGTGAATTCGACGACCTTGATGCCGGCGAGCGGTAAACCCTTGTTTTCTGCCATCTAAAAGCCTTTTTCGTTATGATCCTGTGCCCCGGGGCGGTAAATTATGCCCTAAGGGCCGGGAATTAATAAGGACGTTATCAATGAGCGACATCGACATCCTCGTCAGCGAAGTCGGCCCGCGCGATGGCCTGCAGAGCATTCAGACGATCATGCCCACCGCGGCGAAGATGGCGTGGATCGATGCCGAGGCTGCCGCGGGCGTCCGCGAGATCGAGGTCGCGTCGTTCGTGCCACCGAAGCTGCTGCCGCAGATGGCGGACGCCGCCGAGATCGTCGCGCACGCGAAAACCATACCCAATCTCGCCGTCATCGCCCTGGTGCCCAATTTCAAGGGCGCCGAGAACGCGATCAGGGCCGGCGCCGACAAGCTCGGGCTGCCCCTGTCGTGCAGCGAGACCCACAGCCAGGCAAACCTGAAAATGACCCATGACCAGGTCATCGACGAGGTGCGCAAAATCCGGGCGTTGATCGACACGCTGCCGGCGGCCGAGCGCCCGGGCTTCGAGGGCAGCCTGTCGACCGCGTTCGGTTGCACGCTGGAGGGCGAGGTGCCGGAAGGACAGGTCGTCCGTCTTGCCGCCCGGCTGGTCGAGGCCGGCGTCGACGAGCTGAGCCTGTCGGACACGACCGGCTACGCGAACCCGAATCAGCTGCGACGCCTGATCAAGCTCGTGCGCGCCGAGGTCGGCGCGGACAAGCTCGATAGCGTACATTTGCACAATACCCGCGGACTGGGCCTCGCGAACGTCGTCGCGGCGCTGGAAGAAGGCATCACGACCGTCGACAGCTCGCTCGGCGGCATCGGCGGGTGCCCGTTCGCGCCCGGGGCGAGCGGCAACATCGTGACCGAGGACCTGGTCTTCATGCTCGATTCGATGGGTCTGAAGACCGGTATCGATCTCGAGCAACTGCTGACGGTACGCGACACGGTACTCGCGGCATTGCCCGACGAGGAGATGTACGGCTTTACGCCCGATGCGGGCCTGCCCAAGGGCTATACCGGCGGCGGCTGGGGCCTGGGCACCTGAGGCCCGCCACAGCGACAGGGCAATCCTTATTCGTACTTCCAGACCGTATTCAGCATCAGGCGATTGTAGTCCTTCGCGTTCGTGGACACGTCGATCTCGTTGACAAAATATTGTGCGTCGAGCGTCCAGGTCTCGTTGACACCATAAGCCACCTTGAAGAAGTGGCCCTTGTTATCGGTGCCGCCACCGGCGAAGTCGGAATCCGTCAGCAAACCGAACACCGCGTCGGCTTCCTTGTCGGCATACCAGTATGAAGCCTGCCAGGCGCCGGCAGCCTTGGTGTTGCCGACGCGCGTGCCGACCGACCATGCCGTGTCCTTCCGAGCTGCGTCGCTGTTATTGGCGAAGTCCGCGAAGACGACCGTCGGGATGCCCGCCAGGGTGAAGCCCGCCTCGCCGAATACCTGCGTCATCAGGTAGTCAAACGCGTATACGCAGCCGCCGCCCGCGCCACAATTCGGGCCGATGGCCGTATTGCCGAAGTAGTCAGACGGATCATTCGGGTCGCCGAAGAACGTCTGCTTGCCCTGCGTCTTGAACGCGTAGTAGCCGACACCACCCTTCAAGTTCACGCCGCCGGCCTGAAACCGGACGCCGACCTGACCACCCCAGCTGAAATCGCTGTTGGGATTATTGCTGTCACCTTCCAGCCAGCTGCCCATTGCGTTACCGAAAAACCAGCCACGTTCATAGGTTACCGCGATGCCTTCCGGCGTCCAGTCACCGTCCCACATCATCGCGTTCCTGGCGACCCGTACCGATCTGTTCTTGAATTTTCCGACGACCAGGTGCAGACCATCGATGGCCTCCCAATCGGCGTAGGCAAGATTCAGCCGAATGTCCTTGGACGAGCCACCCCCACCGATCGTCTGGTTGGCCGACACCGGGTCGTCGCCACCGGTGGCGAGCCCGAATCCGACTTCGACATTCTGCGGCAGATCCGCGGTCATGTTGAAGCGCGCGCGGATCCGGTTGCGATTCCGATCGTCCAGGCCATCGACCTCGACATTCTCGTAGCGGTAGCGAAAATCGCCCTTAAAACCGATGCGCTCAGTCCACGCGGCCTTTGCAACGGAGTCCGCCGCGGCCACGGCCTGGGTCCTGGCATCCTCCGCCACCTCGGCGGTCTGCCGGCTCCGCTGACGCAGCTCGGCGTTCTCGGCTACGAGTGCGTCGAGTTTCTGCGCCAACGCGCTGAGTTCCGCGCGCAGTTGTGCCAGTTCCTCGTCGCTGACGGCGCCGAACGCCATCGGACTCGCCAACATCAGGCCGGCCAATACGATAGATAGAATTCGCTTCATGGTGAATATTTCCCGTGACAAACGTCCAATCACTCTTCTCGCGGGCACGATTATATATGCAGCGATCGATGGACGGGGAACGTTCGACCGTTGCCCCGGATTGAAATTGCAGCCAAAATGTACACCCCACAGCAGCGAAGAACCCTCCGATACGGACCGGCTTGCCGATCGGCGTGCATGATGAACGAACCAGAATATTCCCGGACGGGCATTGCCCGACTCGTCGCCGCGACGGGACACTCGATGCGCGGCTTGCGCGCCGCGTGGCGCAACGAAGAAGCAATCCGTCAGGAAATCGCGCTGATCATCGTGCTGACGCCGGCCGCTTTCTGGGTCGGCACGAACGCAGTGGAATATAGCCTGTTGATCGGTACGCTGCTGCTGATCATGATCACGGAACTGCTGAACTCGGCCATCGAAAGCACGGTCGACCGCATCGGCACCGAGCACCACGAATTGTCGGGCCGCGCCAAAGACATCGGCTCGGCAGCCGTCTTCGTCAGCATGGTGTTGGC
>SMVA01430550.1_pt1 | contig 24289 bp, 23 predicted proteins | sample 2456451 | NCBI WGS metagenome assembly SMVA01 (sample SAMN11095933, study PRJNA526329) | marine sediment metagenome | biome: Marine sediment; feature: Surficial sediment; material: Deep marine sediment; isolation source: Hadal surficial sediment | place: Pacific Ocean | collected 2014-05 | depth... | reverse complement strand
CCGTCTCCACAACCGGCTTTGTTTCTGAGCACGAAATCCAGCTCATACCTATTCGCGAACCGTGGGAACTGTGGGGTCAGGGGAACTGTGGGGTCAGAGTAAAGTGCCAGAGTAAACGCACATTATTCTGATCCCATTAATTGTACATTTACTCTGGCACTTTACTCTGACCCCACGGTTCGCGAATAGGTATGAGCTGGATTTCGTGCTCAGAAACAAAGCCGGTTGTGGAGACGGCAATCACCTTAGATTGCACAACATCGCAGGCGAGGACTGCGATGAGAGTCACCGGCACCAGCGAAGTCAGGTTCCGCATGAGCACCAGCCGATTGCGCATCAACTCTCGGGGCGTCGGCCTTTGATGAAGCCGCGCACGCGGTCCATCAGCGTGTCGTACTTCAGATCCGTAAACTCACCGGCGTCGAAAAACATGCCGTCACACGTCGGACAGGATTCGTACCAGATGTGAATCTGCTTTTCATCAGCCACTTTCTCCATCAGCGTCCCATCTTCAGGACACTTGATGTCGTCAAGTTGATCGAGTGCTTCACCCACTTTCGGATCTCCGGAATCCAGTACGGCTTCGGACATCCATTCCTTCTTCATTTCCAGAAGGACGTCCGGCTTGCACCACAAACCGCCGCAGTCGCTGCACCGATGAACCGTGATCTTCCGACCGTAGGTTTTCTCTTCCAGAGTACCTGGACACTTGGGGCATTGCATAATGCTTCCTTTTTCCTTTTTACCGTTAACCGTTAACCGATTACCTTGCCGACCTCGTTAACTTTTTACTTTTCAGCCGTATTACTTTTCCACTTTTTACCGCGATTACTCGGCAAACTTTGATCCCGCGGCGTAATAGCGATGATGCCATATCCCCTGCGGCGCCTCGCCTTCCAGCGGCATCCGCCAGCTCTTGACTTTAGCATCCCTCAGCACAACCCGGTACAAGCCCCGGGGTTGGTCCATGGTGTCGCGAATATAGTCCGCCGCCGCCTGTTCCGGGATATAGCGCTTCGCGATACGTTCATACCGATCCCGCCAAGCGTCGTCGTGGCCGATGTCGAAGACGAGTTCGGCCGCACCTTCGACAATCACTTTCCGATAAGGCAACGCATGCTCATCGATACACAAGGCGACTCTGGGATCACGCCGCAAGCAGTCGAACCACTCCGATTTTTCTCTGGGCGTGAAGTAAATCGCGGCATCTTCGAATGTGAACCAGATGGGAGTCACCAGCGGCGAACCATCCGCCCGGGTCACCGCAACGCGCATCAGTATCCCGGGTTCAACGAGAAACGCATCTCTCTGCGCGGGGGACAACAGTGGCATTTATCTACAGTTTCCTTCCGCTCAGTTTCCGAAGTCCCAGTTTTCCCCGGCGTGATAGCGTCGCAGGATATTCTTGGCGATAAGAATCTTGTGGACCTCGTCGGGGCCATCAGCAATCCTGAGCGTACGCGCGCTCTGATACATGGCCGCAAGCGGCAGATCGCCGGACACCCCCGCTGCGCCATAGACCTGAATTGCCCGGTCAACCACCCGATGGTACGCCTGCGGCACGAAGACCTTGATCGAGGAGATATCCGTTCGCGGATCCGCGCCGCTTTCCATCTTTTCCGCGCAATTTATCGTCATCAATCGAGCGCTCTGAATGTCCATGTAACTGTCGGCTATGAATCCCTGCATGAACTGTTTGGACTCCAGCTTCTCACCACCATGTACCTCGCGCGTGGTCATCCGGTCGATCATCAGATCGAATGCGCGCCACATGTTGCCCACGGAATTCATGCAGTGGTACACGCGACCCGCACCCAGCCGATCCTGTGCTGCCTGATGACCCGTGCCCGTTCGTCCGAGCTGATTTTCCTTAGGCACTCTGACGTTGTCATAGATGATCTCGCAGTGGCTGGATTTACGACCCCACACCGGTACGCCCCGCACGATATTCACGCCCGGCGTCTTTCTGGGAACGATGATCTGAGTCATCTTATCGTTGGCGTCGCCCGAATCATCCGGATCGGCCGTACGGCACATCACGATGTAAAAATCGGCAGCAAAACCGTTGGAGGTGAACCACTTATGGCCGTTGATTACCCACTCATCACCCTCGAGGATCGCCCTTGTCGTAAGGGAGCGTGGATCCGAGCCGGCGTTGTGCGGCTCGGTCATCGAGAACCCGGACTGCATAGTGCCTTCGGTGAGCGGCTTCAACCATTTTTCATGCTGCTCAGGCGTGCCGTATTTGACGAGTATTTTTTGATTTCCGGAGTTGGGTGCCACGACCCCGAAGAGAGATGCAGCGCCTGCACTGTAGGCCAGCACCTCATTCATGTATGCATGCTGGATGAAGGACAGACCCATCCCGCCGAATTCGGCGGGCAAATGAGGCGCCCAAAGCTTGGCCGTCTTCACCTGATCCTGAATCTGATAGCGCAATGCGCGCGCTTCTTCGATCGTTTCTTTCGAAGCGTTTGCGCCATCTGCCATCCAGCCCCAGAGCTTGCCCTCGTTGGGCAGAATATCCTGATTGACTATCTCTGCCGTTGCCAGGCGGATCTCGTTGACCTCATCATCCAGCGTGGGCACCGGTTTGACGTTCATAGCCATGCTCATCCCTCCTCGGGTGTCCTGACACTCTAATCTACTGTAAGCGCCCGAATTTTGCACTCCGCCGGGGCAGCCGTAACTTTTTGGTTATACTGCAGAATCGCATTGGGCACAGATACACCACCTGGGCCACCAACCGATATGGCTGGCAGCCATAAGCAGGACGCATCGATAGTGAACGAGCTGACCTACCCATACTCCGAGCACCCCATGCCCGGGACCACCGTGGAAGTGGCCCCCGGTGTGCGCTGGTTGACCATGCCCATGGGTGGTTCACTCAACCATATCAATCTCTACCTGCTGGAGGACGAGCGCGGCTGGTGGGTCGTCGATACGGGCCTCAGCATCCCGCAAACCGCCGAGCTCTGGCACGAAATTTTCAGCAGCGAGCTTGCAGGCAAACCTGTGGTGGCGGTCGTTTGCACACATATGCATCCGGACCATATCGGTCAGTCGAAGATGATTACCGATCATTTTCGCTGCCCCTTGTACATGACTCGCACCGAGTACTACCAGGCCAAGGCGTTTGCCTCGGCCGGCATGTCTCTGCAATCCAACTGGCTGGGTCAGGAATTTTATGAGCGCGCCGGAATGCCGCGGGACTACCTCGAGCAACTGCGCAAACTCTGGGAACGCAGATCGTCCGAGGGCATGTCCATGCCGGAAGTGCCGGCTGGATTTCGCCGGCTGGAAGACCGCGATGTTCTGAGGATCGGCGGCCATGACTGGCGCATCGTTGTCGGATCCGGTCACTCTCCCGAGCACGCCTGTCTGTATTGCGCGGCCCTCAAAATCATGATTTCGGGTGACCAGATCCTGCCGGTGATTACCAGCAACGTCAGCGTCCACTCCACGGAACCGGAAGCAAATCCACTCAAAGTCTGGATGGAGTCGCACGATCGATTCCTCGAAACACCTGCCGACACCCTGGTGTTGCCTGCGCACAACCTGCCGTTTTACGGCGTCCGCGAAAGACTCCGCCAACTCATCAGCCACCACGAGGATCGGATGCTGGCGATTGAGGAACATTGCGTAAATCCCGCCCTCGCCAAGGACCTGCTACCGGTTCTATTCGCGCGCGAGCTGGAACCGCGGCAAATGATGATGGCGCTCGGTGAGGCAATAGCTCATCTGCATTTACTCATGCACCGCAATCGCATCGAAAGAACATTACAGGAAGACGGCCGTTACCGGTTCTTCTCGATCGACCCCGACCTCGGGCGTCGGTCCCACCCCGACAATCATGACGCACCGAGCAACGCACCGGTGATGGTCTGATGCGCAAGCTCGGGTATCTCACAGGCAAATTTATGCAGCTAAGTGCGCTTTGAATAAAGCGGAGTTCAAGCGCCGGATTGCGTTGTACACCTACCGCATCATGCACTGGGGAGACAATCATGTGCCGCGCGGCATCCGCACGCTGCTCGGCGTCCTCTTCATGATTGGTGGAGTATTCGGCTTCCTGCCGATTCTCGGCTTCTGGATGCTGCCATTAGGAGTTGCGTTCGTCGCGCTCGACATTCCATCCGCCCGGCGCCGCATTGACGTCTGGATGGAGCGCCTGCATCACCAGGCGAAACTCGGCAGGCCGCAGCCGGATACCAGGATGTAAACCCGCAACCCGGACGCCTACGCCCGCGCCGTGTCCAACCAGTAGCCACCACCATCGAGGAGCTTCACGTGACCGGCACTGGGCGTCGCGAAATGCGTGCCGATGATCAGCACATCCTGATCGACGTATTTCTCGAGCAATGACTCGCGCGTCTGCTGGCCCTGGGCCGGATCGAAATCTGCCGAGCTGCACCAGTGGGTGCGCGACATCTGGCAGGGGTGATGGATGCAATCCCCGGTGATCAGCGCTTCTTCACCCGCCGATGAGATATGCACGCTCACATGGCCCGGCGTGTGTCCGGGCGTGGGTTCGAGCTGAATCTCGGGGCATATCTGATACTCCATATCGACAAAGTCGACGAGACCTGCAGCAACAACCGGCCTTACGCTGTCACCCATCACGCCCTGGTTGAGCGCGTCCTCGTCGACCGAATCCCAATACTGAAATTCCTTCTCCGCCATCAGGTAGCGCGCATTTTCAAACGTCGGTACCCATTCGCCGTCCACCAGCATCGTGTTCCAGCCGACATGATCGACATGCAGATGAGTGCACAGGACCGTATCAATGGACTCACGCGGGTACCCCGCCGCAGCCAGATCTGCGAGGAAGGAAGTCTGCAGATTGCACCAGTTGGGAATCGAACGCTGTTTGTCATTGCCGATACAGGTGTCCACAACGATGCGTCGATCCCCGGTATCCACGACCAATGCATGAATGCTCATAATGAGGTTCCCCTCGGCATCCATGAAGTGGGGCGCCATCCAGGTCAGCGGTTGACAGGCTTCGCGCGTGGCATCGGGCAGAATGAACTTACTGCCTCCTGTCACTTCCATCTCAATAATACGGGTGATTTTGACGTCACCGACCTGCCACTGATTCATACCCGACCCCAATTTCGAAAACTCTAGAATGACACAAGCTTCTTGAAGGAGGGAGACTCGACCGTTATCTTTCGATCAATACCGGAGGAAATACATGGGCGTTGTCGACATTGCTCGCACACTGGTACAGCTGCCGACCCTGCTGGCGCTGAAAAAAGGCATGGTGCCAAGGCCGCTGAACGAACGGGACTGCTTTGGAGCGCAGGTCGAGCACAACGCAGAGGCGTACGGCGAACGTGTAGCGGTGATCTTCGAAGACCAGCAGCTCACCTGGTCCGAACTCAACGCAAAGAGCAACCAACTGGCGCATACCCTTGCAGCCCGGGGACTCGGCAAGGGTGATACCGTGAGCGTAATCCTTGAAAACCGCATCGAATTCCTCAGCGTCATCATCGCCCTGAATAAAATCGGCGTCACCGCAGCTCTCATCAACACCAATCTCAGGGGCAAGCCGCTCACGCACTGCATCTCGGTGACAAATTCCAAGAAGTGTATTTACGGCGAAGAGCTGGGAGATGCGCTGAACGACGTCAAGCGGGACCTAAATTTACGGGAAGGAGACGACTACCTGTTCGTGCCGGACGCAGGCGCCGCCGCCGCACCGAACTGGGCACAGGATCTGCTCGCGGCGAGCAATGATGCGAGTCAGGAAAACCCCGCACAGACGGGCGAAGTAAAGCTCCGCGACAATGCATTGTATATTTTCACATCCGGGACAACGGGCTTACCGAAGGCCGCCGTTTTGTCGAACCGGCGTTATCTTTCCACCGCCACGCTCACACACAAGGCGCTGTTGAAGTGCACGGAACTCGATCGCCTGTATCTCTGCCTGCCGCTGTACCATGGCACAGGGTTGATGGTCGGCGCGGGAGCGGCGATATCTTCCGGTGCAAGCATGTTCATTCGACGCAAATTCTCCGCCAGCAATTTCCTGCGGGAAGTTCGGCAACATCAGACCAACTGCCTGGTTTACATCGGAGAACTGTGCCGCTATCTGACAAACACGCCCGCGTTGAACGACGATCATAAGAATCCGCTGGAGAAGATAGTTGGCAATGGCATGCGGCCTGATGTCTGGCTGAAATTCAAAAAACGCTTCGGCATCAAACGCATATCAGAATTCTATGGAGCCAGCGAGGGCAACGTAGCGTTCGCCAATCTGTTGAACAAGGATTGCACGATCGGCATGACAACCTCGCGGATTGCGCTGGTCAAATACGACATCGATGAAGATGAAATCATCAAAGACGAGTACGGATACTGCATCGAGGTGGCGGTCGGTGAGCCCGGCTTGTTGCTGGGACACATCAACGAAGAGGCTGTTTTCGAAGGCTATACGGATAAAGAAGCCACAGAGAAGAAAATTATTCGGGACGCATTCGATCCTGGCGACGCCTGGTTCAACTCGGGGGATCTGATCCGCGAGATTGCCGTCGGCTACACACTGGGTTACCCGCACTACCAGTTTGTCGACCGCGTAGGCGACACGTTCAGATGGAAGTCGGAAAACGTCTCGACGAATGAAGTCGGCGAAGTCATCAACGGCTTTGAACAGGTCAAATTTTCCAATGTCTACGGCGTCGAAATTCCAAACGCGGACGGTCGCGCGGGCATGGCGGCTCTGACGCTCGAAGAGAATTCCGGTGAATTCGACTTAACCGGCTTTGCCGCCTACCTCGCCGAGCATCTTCCCGTGTATGCAAGACCCGTATTCTTGCGTGTCCAACAAGACATCGACGTGACGGGCACATTCAAAATGGTCAAAGGCGAGCTCCGCCGGGAAGGTTACGACCTCGAACTTGTCACCGATTCGCTGTATGTTTTGAAGCCGGGTGCCAGCGAATACGAACGCCTGGACAGCAGTTTCGCGGCCGATATCGGCGCTGGCACTGCGGGATTTTAGTCCAAAAAAAACCCCGGATTGGTGAAATCCGGGGTCCATTCGCCGCCGGCAGGGGGACGGGAGGGAGCGATACAGGCTGAGTGCCCGTATTGTGGCCGTGGCGAACTGGGTGCTGCCTGCTGCCGGAAAAACTCGATACTGCACCGACTGAGAGCTTTTCTGGACTACCAGCAAAGGCCCCACCGTTGTGCACCATCCTATGGCGGGAAGACTGAACGATAACTGAATGCAATTTCACAAGCCCTTCAAAGACGCCATTCGTCCGCAAGTTGCAGAAGCTGGGCTGACGAACAGCCTGGAAACCGGTTACCGGCTGTCACCGCGAGGCGAACAGGTGCTGGCTGAGCTGTGATAAACGCGCTACTTCTCGACTTGGGGAATGTCGTGCTGGAAGTGGACTTCCGGCGGACATTCCGCCACTGGGCGAAGCAGGCGGGCGTTGCCATCGAGCATCTGTTTGAGCGCTGGCAGCTCGACGAGGCGTACCGGCAACATGAGATCGGCACCCTGCCGTTCAGCGACTATATCGACGCGTTGAGCCAGCGGCTCGAAATTTCGTTGTCCATGCACGACTGGGAAACCGGCTGGAACGAGCTTTTTGTCGGCCCTTATCCGCAGGTACAGCAACGGCTCGGGACGGTCAGTGGGCTGCTGCCGCTGTATGCGTTCACCAATACGAATCCGACGCACGAGGCTCGCTGGCGCCAGTGCTACCCGCAGGCTCTCCAGCACTTCAAGGAAATCTACGTATCTTCCACCATCGGCCTACGCAAGCCGGACCAATCGGCCTACGATCATGTCGCCGCAGAAATGGGATTCAAGCCCATGGAAATTCTGTTCGTCGATGACACGCAGGAGAATGTCGTCGGCGCCCGCAAATCGGGAATGCAGGCGCGCTGGGTCCGCAGCGAAGCGGACGTCGTGCAGATTCTCGATGCGCTCAACCCTGCAGTGCATGACCGATAGTTGCATAGCGATCCAGCAACGGCATCACCACATCGGCATCTGCAGATGGCAAACCGAATATGATGCGATTGAAGCCGAGTTCGGCCAGTTCTGCGACCCGGCGCTGGTCGTCGCCAACACCGAAGATGCTGAAATCGGGATTACCCTGTCGCCCTGCGGCACTCCAGGCGGCACGCGTCGCGGCAATCCCGCCAGCATAGTCGATCACCCCCTGGCTCGCGGCCCGGGCCGGATCCTGATGAATCGGCATCCAGCCATCCGCATAGTCCGCAATTCGCTCGTATGCCCACTTCGATGAAGCCCCGAGCAGTATTTTGGGTCCGCCGGCCTGGCGCGGTTTCGGATAGGCCCACAGCGGGTCAAAGTCGACGAATTCGCCGTGGAATTCCGCTTCTTCCTGCGTCCAGATCTGGCGCATGGCCAGCACGCGCTCGCGCACGATTGCCCAGCGCTGGGCATAGACCACACCGTGGTTCGCCATTTCTTCGGCGTTCCAGCCCGCACCGATCCCCAAGACCACACGTCCGTCTGAAATGAGATCGAGGGAAGCAACTTGTTTTGCCATGACGATGGGATCGCGTTGCGTCACAAGAGTGATCCCGGTACCGAGCTTGAGATTCGTCGTTACCGAGGCAGCCGCCGCAAGTGCTACGTACGGATCATGAGAGTGCCAGTATTCTCGCGGCAGATCGCCGCCACCCGGCCAGGGCGTGTGCCGGTTCGTCGGTATGTGCGTGTGTTCGGGGAAAAAAAGCGACTCAAAACCGCGCGCCTCAGCAGCCTTCGCAAGTGTCGCCGGAGGCACAGCATAGTCCGTCGGAAACATGAGTACGCCGAAATCGACCATACGCTAGTTGTCCAACTCCGCCATGAGCAACGGCCGATAGATTTCCCACCTCGGCTGCTGCTCACTACTGAGTACCGTTCGCATCTAGGGATTCTAGCACCGGCCACCCAGCCGAGAGACCCACTGGACCGGCGCCGACCATAACCACAAGGCGGACCACAGGGATTTATCCCGGCGCAACAGCCCGCTGCCGAGCGCTTAAGCCGGCGGCTGGCATTGGCTTTGTGAGAGGTTAGACCTACGCCCTAGAGCGGGAATTTTCTGAGCCGGTCTCTGTACTGATCGACTTTCGTGACATAGCGGCGACCTGCCTGTACGCGGGAACTGTGCATGCCCACGTTGTATGCCTGCAGAGCACAGGTATCGTTGCCGCAGCGCTCCATGAGATGGGAAAGCACCTGAGCACCGCAGTAGATGTTCTCTTCAGGATCCGTGAGATTGCTGCTGCCGCAAAAGCCGCTCCAGTATTCCGGGCGTACCTGAGCCGGGCCGATCGCACCGACGTTGGAAATTACATTTTTCCGGAAAGAGCTCTCGGTGAGAACCAGACTGGCGATCAATTCCGGTTCCAGGCCCTGGCGTCGCGAGGCTTCGAGAATCCAACCTGCAAACTCTGTAGCCGTATGGCGCTGCACGCCGAATGCCTGACTGACTTTATGGCCGAAGGCGTCTACCTCGGTATCCCACGATATCACCGTATCACCCGCCGCGGGCACCGCGAACGCCAGTCGTTCATAGCCCTGATGCACGCCGACATTGGCGACAGCGAAGGCAACGACGACTGCCACCGTCACGGCGCTGAGGTGCAGTTTCACCAGGAGGGTGACGACCGCCGGCACGCCCCATGGCAGCGACCGCTTACGCTCGCGTCTGCGCTTTTGCATTGTGATTAACGATTTCAACATCTCGCCCAATATCTCGCAATGGTCCTGTCGCCTAAGGCAGCAACTTGATCAAATCTGTTGATCAACCCTGCAGATTCTGCTGCCGCCAATGCAATTGCCCTTTACGGCTGCAACGGCGCAGATCCTTAAAGCTTGGCTGAGACAATGCAGCGCCCAGCCTGACTCGCCGCTGAACGTCTGCTGCCTCTCACCCCTGATCAATACGATCGGGCGCGGATTCTACGCATGTTGCACTACACAATAAACCGAATTTTCGCCCGTCGAGCGGGCATTTGCTGTCCTCGGGATGTAATTTTGCCGTGGGTTAGTGATCGCTAACGACATAACGCTACGTTCCAGGAATGTGAACCTGCGCACACTCGCAAGATCGGCCACCTTTTATCACCACCTAATAACCAAAAAGTCTAAGAATCACCTTTATCAGACGCTACATCCGGCGCGGCCCCAAGTTTGGCATTGTCCCAGCTCACGACGTGTTCCGGCGTCAACACCACCCAGCGACGGTTGCGGCCGCGCGCGGTCGCGGCAAAAGATGGCGGTTGCGCCACCTCCGGCTGCCCGTGGCCGCCATTGTATTTACGTCCCATCTGCCTTTGTACATCGCTGAGGTTCGGATCACGCGCTTCCGCCTGCGCGTCTTCCAGGACCTTGGCATGACCCTGCAGCATGATGCCCTGCAACTCCGGAAATTTGACGTTGCGATCAACGATGATCGAGCAATCCGAATTGCGCCGCAGATTGACGATCTTCTGACCACGACCGAAAAAGTAGACCGCGCCTCCTGCCCAGCCGAACCACATGGGCGTCACATTGATCCGGCTCCCAGGGCCAATGCTGGCAACCCGCAGATTCCAATTTTCCAACATGATCTCGTCAATCTCAGCCGGACTCAGGGCGATGTCGCGAGGCAGGGCCATCAACCCGCTCGCAGCGCCTGAATGATGGCCTGGAGTTCGGCATCATCGTTGACCGGAAACGAGGCGGATGTGCGATCCGTGAAGTGTGCGTAGCGCGACAACATCTCCCCGACAATCGACGAGGGTTCTCCCATGACGGCAAATTCATTGATGATGTCATCGCTGATCAGCGTGCCCATTTCCTGCCATCGTCCCTGCTTCGACATGGCATTCAGTTCGCCCTGCAACTCACCCACGCCAATGGACTCCAGCACACCCTTGTACGCCGGAGTTGAGCCGTAGAACGCGATGCGTTCCCGGGCGGCTTTTTTGGAGGCCGCAAATTCAGCCTCATCCCGGCCTGTCACGACAAAAGCCGAATAGGAAATCTCGAAGTTTTCCCGCGCGCGACCTGCTTTCGCCAGGCCCCGTTCAATCGCCGGTAACGTCACGTTTTCGATGTAGGCAAGCGTGCTGAACGGGTGAATGATCAGGCCGTCGGCCACCTCACCGGCCACTTCCGTCATTCTTGGTCCCACCGCAGCGAGAATCACCTTGGGTGCGCCAAAATCAGTATTCTCCGGCGTGAAAGCCGGCGTCATCAGCGTGTGGGTGTAATACTCGCCGACAAATTCCAGCGCCGCTCCGTCATACCAGTTAGCCCAGATCGCACGCATCGCCAACACCAGTTCGCGCATCTGTGCCGCCGGAGCACCCCACTGCATGCTGAAACGCTTGGTGATATGCGGTCGGATCTGCGAGCCGAGGCCCAGCGTAAAACGGCCTTTTGAGTAGGCATTGAGGTCGTGGCCGATGTTGGCAAGATTCATTGGACTGCGGGCAAACGCCACGGCTATTGACGTTGCCAGCTCAAGGGATTGGCTGTGTTCCGCCGCCAGCAACAGCGGCAGGAACGGATCGTGGTTCATCTCAGCGGTGCGCGCCCCGTCGTAGCCTGCCTGCTCGATCGCGCGCACCCGGGATGGCACCTTATCGAGTTGATGCCCCAGTCCAGCATCTACTTTCATCTTTTCTCCCCCGTTCGGCTCCTGCTAGTTCTTGTCCAGAAATTGCCTTCCTGGCAATTTATTTGGTCGCCTTACTGCGTAAGACTCGGAAAATGGATGGGCGTCCATGTCCATTCTGGCCAGGAACTGGCTAGGCAGCGGTCAACTTGTCGACGATGCCGGCCCGGTCGGTTTTGGAAATATTCGAGTAAGCCGCTGCAGTGCGATCCACTATGTCACCGAAGCGGCTGAGAATCTGCTCAGGGATCGTCTGTGGCTCGCCGATCACCGCGAACGCCTGCAACACGTCGTTATCGATCAGCTTGCCCATTTCTTCCCATCGTCCCTGTTTGGACATTGCGTTGAGATCACTCTGCATGTCCCCGACCCCGATACTCTCGAGAACCGGCTTGTAAGCAGGTGTGGAGCCGTAAAAAGCGATCTGTTGGCGCGTGGCCACTTTGGCTTGTTCGAGTTCTTCTTCATTAGTGCCGGTCGCCACGAACACTGGATAGCTGATTTCAAAGTCCTCGCGCTTCTTGCCGACCTTCGCAAAGCCACGGTCGAGCGCAGGCAGCGTGGTTCCCCGCAGATATTTTTCGGTGGTGAAGGCATGAATGATGATGCCGTCGGCAACCTCACCGGCGACCTCGGTCATCATCGGTCCAACCGCTGCGAGAAACACCCGCGGGGCACCGAACTCGGTGTTCGTTGGCGTAAAAAACGGCGTCATCAACGTGTGCGTGTAAAACTTGCCGGTGAATTCCAGCGGTTCACCCTGGTGCCAGTTCGCCCAGATAGCCCGCATTGCAAGAATGAATTCACGCATCCGCGCCGCCGGCGATGACCAGGGCATGCTGAACCGCTTGCTGATATGAGGTTTGATCTGTGAGCCCAGGCCCAGCACAAATCGGCCTTGTGAGGCCGCATTCAGGTCGTGACCGACGTTGGCGAGTGTCATCGGCGAACGTCCGAATGCCACGGCGATGGAAGTCATCAGATCAACACGCTGGGTATTCTGCGCTGCGACTAACAAGGGAAAGAACGGATCGTGGGACGTTTCCGCGGTCATGATTCCGGAATATCCCATCTCTTCGAGTTCCTGCGCCTGCGCACCTACTTTGTCGAGCTCCCAGCCCACACCGCCGTCAACTTTCATGGTTGTCCCCCCAGTTGCTATCAGTTTGGTTCTTTTGGTTTGTCGTTTGGAGTTGTAGCTATTTGGTATCAAGTAAAGTGATTGTTTCACCGTCGCCCTGACGACGCAATCCGGCATGCGGTCCACGGCCGTCTATGAAATGAGTGACGTCAATCTTCTCTACGCCCAATTCGATGCGATACATCAGATCGTTTGGATGCACGATCTGGAGCATCTCCTGGGGTTTTAGTTCAAGCAGATACGAGATGATCACCCGCGACATGACCTGGTGAGTCAGGAGCACGATTTCACTTGCGTCCCCTCCCAACAACGCATCGATAAAGTCTGTGCAGCGCGCGAGCATATCCTCGATGTTCTCACCACCCGGCGGCCTGAACTGATACGGATCCGCCAGCCGCGCCTGCCAGGCCTGGGGAAAATTCACTTCAATTTCATCCATGGTGAGCCCGGACCATTCTCCAACGTCGCGTTCCAGCAGGGCAACGTCGAAATCGATGGGTGCACGCACGTATGAATTCAGGATATGCGCAGTTTCCCGCGCTCTGCCGGAAGGGGATACCCAGAGCGCTTCGACCTTCGCTCTGGCTTTTAACCATTTGCCATGAGAGTGGGACTGGGCAATGCCGGATTTTGTCAGCGCCGAGTCGAGCTGACCCTGCATGCGCCTTTCCACGTTCCAATGTGTCTGACCGTGACGCAGCAGGTAGAGCGTCTTCACCACACAACCTCCTGCCCATTCGGCCCTTCATACATCCGTGTACCCCCGTTTTCCCGCTCGGTCATCTAAATTTGTCTCATCCGCGGCTGCATCCGGCCGCCACGCGCAGCCATCCGTTACTCCGGGTCAAAACTGAAGTTGCCAGCAGTAAACGCGGCAAACGTTCGATCTACGTCCTCTGCCGTAGCGGCGATCGGCGCAATGATGTGGGTATGTACTCCACCCGCAGCATCTGCGCGAATTCTCTCCTGGATTTCGTCTTCCGTACCAATAATGGCGATCTCGTCGATTAGATCATCCGTCAGTGCAGCCGTCGTTTTTTCCCGATCTTTCGCAGCCCATCCTTGCGCGATCGTGTCCGCGGCCGCGTCGAAGCCCGCCCAGGCCAGAAACTTATTGTAAACCGGTGTCGCGTAGTACGGTGCAAACGCCGCACGAAACAGGTCCCGGCCACGGGCTTTGTCGTCTGTGGCAAGCACCATCGCTCGGTTGACGATTTCAACCTCTTGCCAGTTCCTGCCTGCCCGCTCGGCACCGATTTTAACGTGTTCCATCATTTTCGGCAGGGCACTGCGCGGCCATAGATTGAAGATCACACCATCACCGAATTCCGCCGCCATCTCGATCATCTTCGGCCGCAGTGCGCCAACGTACACCGGCGGCGGATTCTCCAGCGGTGCCTGGCGATAGCCACGGCTGTACAGCGTATCGAGATCAAAGTCCGATTTCTCACCCCGCAACATCGAGCGCACCATGATGGTCGTTTCCCTGACCCGGGTCAGGGGTTTGTCCAGTGCAATACCGTTCCACTGTCCCATGATGGTTTGACTGGAAGATCCCAGGCCCATCACAAATCGTCCGGGCAGAAGCTGCGCCAGAACGTTGGCGCTCGCGGCGAGCACAGCCGGTGAACGTGTGTAGACGGGCGTCACGGCAACGCCAATGCGGATATTTTCGGTGTGGTGTGCAATGGCCGCTACCTGGGTCAGGGAATCCGGCGCGCCTGAATCACTGAACCAGGCATCCGGAAAACCGTTGTCCTGTGCCCACTGCAACCTGGCAATCGTCTGCTCCAGCTGCGGTCCCGCCGGTAGTGTGACTGCCACTCTTTTCTGCAAACCCATCTGTCTCTCTCCACCTCAGTGCCATTAATCGGTGCCGTTGATCGGTGCCGTTAATCGGTGCTGTTGTTAAGTGTTGTCCAATCGGTTCTATCGAACGTCGCCCAAACTCGCGAGGCGCGCGCGTCGACAGACCGGAAACATCAAGCCTCGCATTTTGCGGCCGGCAAGATCAAGCCGTATGCTACCCCCTCCATGCAGAAGGGAAAGTAGGAAGTACAGATGAGCGATGTAGAGCTGACGGAAGTCCGTGAAGCGCACCGCTTCGACGAAGAAGCCCTGGGACGGTATCTCACCGAGCATATCGAGGGGTACGGCGGCGCAATGACGGTTCGCCAATTCGAAGGCGGGCAATCAAATCCGACTTTTCTGCTGGAGGCACAAGGCAGTCAATACGTATTGCGCAAACAACCACCCGGACAACTGCTGCCGTCCGCCCATCAAGTCGACCGCGAGTATCGAGTCATGCAGGCACTCGAGCATACCGGGGTTCCGGTACCCCGGATGTATTGTGCCTGTGACGACCCCGACATAATTGGCACCAAATTCTACGTGATGGAAATGATTGAAGGTCGTGTGTTGACTGACACGCTGCTGCCGGAATTCAGCAACAGCGATCGTCGTGCGCTGTATCTGGAACTGGCCCGCATCATGGCCGAACTGCACAACGTCGACGTTGAGAGCGTGGGTTTACGCGAATTCGGCCGTCCGGGCAACTACTACGCACGGCAAATCGGCCGCTGGTCCAAACAGTACCTCGCGTCAAAAACCGAAGAAATCGAAGCCATGGACAACCTGATGCAGTGGCTGCCTGAAAATATTCCAGAGCAACGCAAGACGGTCATCGTGCATGGCGACTATCGGCTCGGTAACACGATCATTCATCCAACCGAGCCCAGGATCGTCACCGTGCTCGACTGGGAACTGTCCACGCTGGGCGATGGCCTGGCCGATCTCGGTTATGTCTGCCAGGAGTACTACGCTGATGCCTACACCAGCGTCGGCCTGGCAAGCGCAGATCTCGCGAGTCTCGGCATTCCAACCGAGGAAGAATTCGTCACGGAGTACTGCCGCCACGCGGGACTCGAGCACATTGACAACTGGCTGTTTTATGTAATTTACAACATGTTCCGTTCTGCCGGCATCGTGCAGGGTGTCTACAAACGGGGTATCGACGGCAACGCCAGTTCGACAAAAGCGCTCGAGTACAAGGAGGTCGCGCGCCTGCGCGCAGAGCGTGCCTGGACGCTGGTCGAGGCGCTTTGAAAAACAAGCCAGACGCGCTTTGAACAGCAAGCCAGACGCGCTTTGAAAAACAAGCCAGACGCGCTTTGAAAAGCCAGGCGCGCTTTAAGCAGCAGCCGTACGTCTCACATAACAAGACGCACGACTGCGCTGCGCAGGACTACAGCATCGTCTGCGCTACGAGCTCCAGGGCTTGCGGTTGCTGGCAACCCAGCAGCATGCTCGAGACATGTCCTTCACCGCCGGCCTGCGTCCAGCGCTGCAGCCGGTCCTTGATGCGATCCGCCGGACCGACAAGATGGCAGGCATCGATGAGTTCCGCCGGCACCGCCGCCATGGCTTCATCTTTGCGGCCTGCCAGGAACAGATCCTGTATTTTCACGGCAGCTTCTTCAAAGCCCAGACGCTTCGCGTAATCGTTGTAGAAGTTTTTGTCCCGCGCTCCCATGCCACCGATATACAGCGCCATGCTGCCGCGAATTGGCATCATGCACTGTTCGACATCATCTCCCATGATCACCGTAACGAACGGTGCAATGTCGAACTGTGTGAGATTCTTATCCCCCCCGGCTTTGGCGAACCCCTTTGCGATGGGCTCTTCGAACACATGGTACTGCTCGGGGTCCATCCAGACCGGAAAGAACCCGTCGGCGACCTCCGCGGCGGCCTCCACACCTTTTGCCGTGATGGTTGCCGCGTAGATCGGAATGTCTTCCTCGCAATGTAGAATGCTCTTCAGCGGTTTGCCAAGACCGGTTGCACCCGGACCGGTGTAAGGCAGCTGATACACATCCCCTTCGAAGGTGGTCTTATCCTTCCGGGCAAAGATCTGTTTCATAATCTGCACGTATTCACGCAGGCGAGTCACCGGCTTGCCGTAGGGCACGCCGTGCCAGCCTTCCACGACTTGCGGCCCCGAAGCACCCAGACCGCAGATGAAACGGCCGCCGGATAGTTCCGCCAGACTCATCGCCGTCATCGCCGCCATGGCCGGGGAGCGCGCCGGCATCTGCATGATGGCAGTACCGACTTTGATTGTGTCGGTTAGCGCCAGGATCCACGCTGCAGGAGTCACCGCGTCGGAGCCATAGGCTTCCGCCGTCCACACCGACTCATAGCCCAGAGCCTCGGCCTGCTTTATTGCCTCGATTGGGATGCTCATCTTGCTGCCTGAGTAACCCGATATCAGCCCTAGTTTCATCTCGCGTCCTCCAATTGATGTCAGATCCACATGTTCTTAAGCCGCCTGCGGCAATGTCCTTCGATCGCGGGATACGGCGCAGCCAGTCAAAATAGCAAATCCGCGGTCACGGATACAGTGAACGCGTGCAGCATCGCCCGCGACGCGCGTCGATAATCGATTGCGCAGCTCCCGGCCAGCAGCCTGTTGAAAAAGGCGCGCAGCGCGCTTTTTTTCCGCCTTCGGCCATCCCTGGCCTCGGGACTCCCCATTTATCAAGCACTTAACCGCTCGATAAATGCTCGTGATGTCCTGTCGCGAGATTAGCAGCGTGTTTTTCAACACGCCGCTAGACGGCTTCGCTCACTGATCCTGCGTCCCGGGGCCACTCAGATAATGCACGATCGCCAGCGATTCATAGAGCCACTCCACGCCGTCTTCGCGCTCGATTCGCAGACATGGCACCGTCTGCCGACCGCCACCTTCGATCAGTTCCCTTCTTGCAGCCAGATCATGCAGCGTGTCGCGCAAAGGGATATTCAGGTCGTTTTCATGCAGGAACTGCCGCACGCGATAGCAAAACGGGCAGCTATCGTACTGAAAGAGCTGATAATTCTCGGCCATAGGCGGTGTCGGCAAGTGTCACAAGTAATCGGCGCGCAAGTATGCCAGATCAGTCGTGAAAACACTCCGGGGCACAGTTAGAATTCGACATTCACGGAAGTCGGTGGAGTGAGCAGATGGCGAGTCGCAAATCAAGCGAGGAGCGGGTCAACCGGGTCAGAAACAGTATTCTTGCAGGAGTTGCGGCGATTATATTGCTGGTTGGCGGCTATGGCCTGCTCTACAGCACCGGCGTGACTCAGGGCGAAATCCTCGAAGGCACTCACTATCGGGTTCTGGACAGCTACGATCGGCGGCGCCCGGGTGAGGCGGTCAAAGTCCAGGAATTTTTCTCATACGGCTGCATCCACTGCAAAAACTTCGATCCACTGATTGAACAATGGCTGACGGACCTGCCGGACGGGGTCAGTTTTTCCCGCTCGCCAGTGGCATTTTCACCCAGCTGGACTCTCCTTGCGCAAACTTACTTCACGCTGGAGTACCTGAACATTCTCGACGCCAATCACGCTCGACTGTTCCGGCAGATACATGACAATCGCAGGCAGTTCATGTCCGCCAACGAAGTTGCAGAATTCATCGATGGCAACGGGGCCACGAAAGAAGAGTTCCTCCGCGCGTTCGATGCACCCGATGTCCGTCGGGCGATACGTGAATCGGATGCCGATCAGAGAAATCTCGCGATAACGAGCGTTCCGACGATGGTGGTTGCCGGCAAGTACGTCGTCAATATGGATAACGGGCGCAAGGTCGCGCTTGAAGTAGTCGATCACCTCCTCACGCTGGAACAGCGTTCGGACGACCCCGAACAAACCTGACGGAACCAGACCGTACATGGCACGATGAACTTGCGCGTCGCGGCTAAAACACCCACAATGTCTACAACAACCTAAGGGGTGGCTTGGAAGCCTGAGACGCCAGCTGGCGGACCCTTTGAACCTGAACCGGGTAATACCGGCGTAGGAATAGGAATCGCCACTAGCCAGAGTCACCGCTAAAAGCATCCTTTCTCCCGTCGGTACGTCCACAAGTCCTTTCTTTTTATTCTGGGCGAGGTACGTGCCATGCAAATTCGAATTCAATCCCCGCTGCAGGGGATACGCCTGCTGAAGACAGCAGAAGTCCGCCTGCTGAGATCAGCAGAAGTCCGCCTGCTGAAGACAGCAGAAAGATGCCTGCTGACATCGGCAGCCGCTTTCCTCAGCGCCTCGATATCAACGTTGTTTTTCGTCCCAGTCGCACTGGCGCAACAGCAGACCATCGAAGAAGTTCTGGTTACTGCCGACTTCTACGACTCACCGCTACTCACGAGCAGCGGTAGCATCAGTATCATTGACGAGCAGGTAATCGAAGACCGAAACGCCAAGCATTTAGAAGACGTGCTGAACACCGTCGCCAATATCAACTACTCGAAAGGTGCATCGCGAGCACGATTCATCCAGGTGAGAGGTATCGGCGATCTGGAACAGTTCGTGGACCCAAAACATTTCGCCTCGGTTGGCATCCTCCTCGATGACATCGACATGAGCGGTGTTTCGAGCAGCGCTGCACTTCTCGATATCAATCAGATTGAATTCCTGCGCGGTCCACAAGGCACGAGGTTCGGTACGAGCGCGCTGGCCGGTGCAATTCTAATCAGATCAAACGAACCAACGGACACATTCGAAGCAAACGTCTCCGCCGGTTTTGGCAACTACGGCGCCTGGAACGTTGGGGGCGTCTTGAGCGGACCGATTCCGGGAGCGTTTTCACAACAACTTTCGGGACGCCTGGCCATCCAGCGGGTCGAGTCTGACGGATACATTGACAATGAATTTCTGCGGCTTGACGACACCAACAACATTGAAGAGACGAACGTACGCGGCAAACTGCGTTGGCTGAGCACTGCTGAGACATTCGAAGCTCAGTTGACGGGCTACTACTTCGACAGCGACAACGGCTACGACGCTTTTTCTCTCGACGACGCCCGCGAAACCGTATCCGACAATCCCGGCAAGGACGCGCAGGAGACATTCGGTGTGTCGCTCAACATGCGCTGGCAGCTCGATGATGCGGTCGCACTGGAGACGATTCTCACGTTCACTGATACGGAGCTCGATTACGGGTTCGACGAAGACTGGACGTTCGTAGGTTTCTGCGACGGCACGCTGTGTGACCCTGTGCTGGATTTCTTTTCGAATACGGACCGCTATTTTCGTGATCGTCGCGATTATTCTCTGGATGTTCGTCTGAGCTCCCTGGCGACCAGCGACGCGGCATACCGCTACGTGGCCGGCCTGTATGCGCAACGCAGGACGGAAGATTTTCATCGTGAGTACTATGGCGATTTCTTCAGCGATTACGAAACCACCCGATACGCCGCCTACGGCGAAGTCGAATGGCAGCTGGGCGATGCCTGGCAACTCACAACGGGTTTGCGCTATGAACACTTCTCCGATGAGTACGACGACACCAATGCGTTGGACGTGCATTCCTCCGATGATTTATGGAGCGGGGAACTAACGCTGCAGCGAATGCTCTCGGACGACACGTTTGTCTATGTGACTCTCGCCACTGGTAACAAGCCGGGCGGCGTCAATACCGAAGCCAGCTCCGCAGCAGGATTCCTGCGACCGCAGTTACAGGGCTTTGTCGCGAGCCGAACACAGTTCGACACAGAGCGGGTAATCAACAAAGAAATCGGTCTCAAGGGAATCTACTTCGATGACAGATTGTCGGTCCGACTCGCCGCGTTCCACATTGACCGGGATTCCGCACAGGTCGAATCCTGGGTGTGGGACGCAAGTACCTTTATCTTTGTCGGCATGCTCGACAGTACCGGTGACGGGGAGAACTATGGCATTGAACTTGAAACGAACTTCCTCGTGAACGACTCCCTGGAGCTCTTCGCTGCGCTGGGCATACTGCGAACCGAAATAGACGAGCTGACCGTATTCGACCAGAACATCGACGATTTCGTGATCGTAAAGAATCGTGATCAGGCGAAAGCGCCGGAGTACCAGTTCAACGTTGGCGCATCTATGCAGCTCACCACGCGACTGTCGGCACGCCTGGAAATAGAAGGCAGAGACGACAGCTACTTCGGCTACTACCACGACGGTCAAATCGACAGCTATGAACTCGTCAACGCAAGCCTCACATACGCTGCCGAGCAATTCGAAGTCCGGCTGTGGGGGCGCAATCTCACGGATGAGGACTATGCCGTACATGGTCTGTATTTCGGCAACGATCCTCGCCGCGGCTGGATTCCCGAGAGCTACTATCAGTACGGCGAGCCATTGGTTTTCGGGGTCAGCGTGAAATATCACCTCGACTGACGACTTCAGGTCGCGTTCAGGATCCAACGCTTAAGGTCGGTAGCACGTTAATTCGAGTTGCATCGACACCATGGCTGAATACGCCGATCTTATCGCCGCCATCTCACTGACCCTGGGCGTTGCCTGGGCCAGTGGCATCAACGCCTACGCCGTCGTTGCAGTACTCGGCCTCGGCGGCGCCACGGGCTACGTGGATCTGCCTCCGGCATTGGAAGTTGTGCAGGACCCGACAATCATTCTCGTCGCCGGCTTCATGTATTGCGTCGAATTCATGGCGGACAAAACACCCGGCGTCGACACCGCGTGGGACACCCTGCATACCTTTATCCGCATCCCCGCCGGCGCCATGCTGGCGGCCGGTGCCGCAGGTCCGGTCGATCCGGCCATTGCGGTTGCCGCTGGCCTCCTCGGCGGCACCCTCACGGCGGCCACCCACGCGACCAAAGCAGGCAGCCGCGTGCTGATCAACACCTCGCCGGAGCCGTTCTCGAACTGGATCGCCTCACTGGTCGAGGATGTTGCCGTGTTTGCAGGCCTCTGGGCCGCCATCCAGCATCCCGTGCTATTCTTATCGGCCCTCGGAGGTTTTCTTATCGCCTTATGTTGGCTACTACCGAAGCTCGGACGCGCCGTTGCTGCAGTGTTGCGCAAACTCGGCACCTGGTTGGGACTGTTCAGGGCCGAGGCTGGGACCGGACGCGGGGTGAATCCGGAACTCGAGAAGTTGCGCCACAGTGGCATTCTCACCGAGGCCGAATACCATCGCGCCTGCCGGCGCGTTGGTCAGCCGAACAAACGCTTCGCTGCCTGAGTCCGGCGTCGCCGCCTGACCGAGCTGTGAGGAGTCGATGACCACCCGGCAGCGCGCTGGCTTCATAAAATTCACACTAGCTGCCATGTCACTGGCAGCACTTGCTCTGGCCGGTTATCTGTTCTATCTCGACCGGCTGATCACTACGACCTTCGAAGGCCGGCGCTGGTCGGTGCCTGCAGTGGTTTATGCTCAACCGCTCGAACTTTACAGTGGCGTCGAGTTGACGATTGCCGACATTACCGGGGAACTGGACCGGCTCGGCTACCGACAACTGGCGAACCTGACCAATCCGGGAACTTACAAGCGCACTGGCAGCGAACTCAGTATTCACCTGCGCGCCTTCCACTTCATGGAGCGTGCCCGGGCAAGTCAGCGCATTGCCATCGGCTTCAACGAGCTGGGCATCAGCGCTATCACCGACGCCAGCGGCAGACCGGTGCCGCTCATTCGACTGGATCCGCTGAACATCGGCAGCTTCTTTCCGAGCCACGGCGAAGACCGGCTCATCCTGGCGCCGGACGCCGTGCCAGCGCTGCTGCTGGAGGCTCTGAAAGCCGTCGAAGATGCGAATTTCGACCATCATCCGGGTTTCGATTTGCGCGGGATCGCACGCGCAATCTGGGTCGACATCACCTCAGGCGAACTCAAGCAGGGTGGCAGCACACTGACTCAGCAACTGGTGAAGAGTTACTACCTGAGCAATCGCCGGACGCTCGAACGCAAACTTCGAGAGCTTGCAATGGCGGTCATTCTGGACGCCCGCTTCACGAAAGACGATCTGCTCAATGCTTACGTCAACGAAATCTATCTGGGTCAGGACGGCAACAGAGCGATACACGGTTTCGGTCTCGGTTCGCAGTTTTATTTCAATAAGCCGCTGGTTGAACTGAAGCCTTTCGAGGTGGCTACACTCATAGCAATCATCCGCGGACCCTCCTACTACAATCCAAACCGTCATCCCGAGCGGGTGCTGCAACGCCGCAATCGTATTCTGGCAAAGATGTATGAGGTGGGATTGCTTGACGCCAGCACTCATGAAGCGAACCGACTGACACCGCTCAACGTCATCACAGGCGCGCGAAGCGGCGGCGCTTACTACCCTGCATTCATGGATATAGTCCGGCTCACTCTGGCTTCGCGTTACGCGGAAGAAGATCTCACTTCCCAGGGCTTGCGTGTGTTCACCACTTTGTCACCCCGCGACCAGGACGCCGTTGAACGTGCATTGGCTGAAGGGCTGGCCGTCCTGGATCGGCTCCAGCAGACTTCCCCGCCGACACAAGCCGGGAGCGCAGACCCATTGCAGGGTGCAGCCATAGTCGCCAGCACTCAGACCGGCGAAATTCTTGCGTTGGCAGGCGGCCGGACCGCCGGCATAGATGGCTTCAATCGAGCGCTGAATGCCAGACGACCGGTCGGTTCGCTGTTGAAACCCGTCGTCTATCTGACCGCACTGGAACGCGGCTACCACCTCGCCAGCGAACTGCAGGATGTTCCCGTCACTCTACCTTTGGTGGGTCAACCGGCCTGGCAGCCATCGAATTTCGATGGTACCCATCACGGTCCGGTACCGCTGTTGCGGGCGCTGGGTGATTCGCTCAATCTGGCGACTGTCAATCTGGGACTCAGCATCGGAGTGGATCAGGTTGCGCTGAGGCTGGAAGAACTCACTGGCCAGGCGCCGAAAAATCGATATCCGTCCCTGTTACTCGGCGCCGAATCGCTGACTCCGATTGAAGTTCTCGGTATCTACAGCACATTCGCCAGTGGCGGGTTCTACATGCCGCCGAAATCCGTTATTGCGGTTTTGGATGAATCCGGCACTGCCGTGTCGCACATGCGTTTCGAACTCGAGCAGAGGATCGCCCCGGACCACGCTGCGGAGATCAACCGGGCATTGGAAATCGTCATGCTGCAGGGCACTGGCAAATCCTCCCGTCACGCCCAGCTCGGCGTTGCCGGTAAAACCGGCACGTCCGATGACTACCGCGACAGCTGGTTCGTCGGTTACGACAATCGAAGACTCATTGTTGTCTGGTTGGGATACGACGACAACCGGCCCACGGGTCTCACCGGTGCTGGGGGAGCTTTGAAAGTCTGGGACCGAATCCTTGCCCAGCTCGGCGTAGATCCGCTGCCCAGGATAGATAAACCCGGCTGGGCGGAGGTCGAGTACACCAGCGGTCTACTCGCTGTGCAATCCTGTGCGCAGGTCATTCAAGTGCCCTTACCTGACGATGCAGTTTTACAGTCCAAACCAGGCTGTGGCATCAACCTGCGTGCCATTCGAAATCACCTCCGTGCAGGGGCTCGTTCTTGGCCCCGAACTAGGCCCCGATCTACGCCCCGAACTATGCAATGAACCGACTGACACATCCTGGCCGCGAGCTTATGTGCGCATGGCTGCTGGTTATGGCAACCGGCTGTGCCGGTGTGGCGATCGATGACGCTGCAGCAACGACGGACGCCACCGCCACAACCCCCGGT
>SMVA01169785.1_pt1 | contig 24318 bp, 20 predicted proteins | sample 2456451 | NCBI WGS metagenome assembly SMVA01 (sample SAMN11095933, study PRJNA526329) | marine sediment metagenome | biome: Marine sediment; feature: Surficial sediment; material: Deep marine sediment; isolation source: Hadal surficial sediment | place: Pacific Ocean | collected 2014-05 | depth... | reverse complement strand
TTAGCAACAATGCGAAGTGTGCCGTTCGCTTCGGCGGGTAGTTCAAAAGAGGCCTTGTCTGAATCGATATCGGCAATATTTTCATCCAGTTCCACATAGTCTCCGTCGTTTTTAATCCATGAGGACAAAGTCACTTCAGTGATTGATTCACCTACTTCGGGGACACGCATCTCCAGCACTTCTTTTACGGAATCAGAGGATTTCGGAGCCGACGGCGGATCAGTCTTTTGCTCTTGCTCCACCCTGTTGCTTGCACTTTCAACCTTCGCATTTGTGTCAATCTCACAGATCACTGCGCCGATCTCCAAAGTATCCCCTTCCTGGGCTTTAATTTTCAATATCCCTGCGGCTTCAGCATTGAGTTCAAACGATGCCTTGTCAGATTCCAGTTCGCATATAATTTCGTCCAGCTCCACATAGTCACCGTCTTGTTTGAACCATTCACTAATGGTTACTTCTGTTATTGATTCACCCACTGTTGGGATTTTAATTTCTAAGCTCATGGTTATTCTTGGTTTAGGCTACGAAAAAGCCCGTTCAATTATGTCTCTTTGTTCTGCCTGATGCACTTTGTGATAACCTGTGGCGGTGGAAGCGGTGGCCCTCCTGGAAATAATGTCTTTCTTCACTTCCCGGAAAGAGCGTAGAATGAATGCCCAGGCGCCCATATTCTCAGGTTCTTCCTGGACCCAGTAAACCTGATCAGCCTTATACTTTTTTAGTTCGGCCATCACTTGCTTCTTGGGGAAAGGATGCATTTGCTCCAACCTGATAATTGCCACATCCTGTCGTTTTTTCTTCTGTTGTTCCTCCTGAAGTTCATAGAAGATCTTTCCCGAACACATTAATACTTTCTTCACTTTCCCCCTTGTCGCATAACTGTCGGGGATTATTTCTTTAAATCGGCCGGTGGTAAATTCAGAAACAGGGCTCATTACTTTGGGGTGCCTCAACAGGGATTTAGGAGACATGATCACCAGCGGCATTCTGAAAGGCAGAGCTAATTGACGCCTCAATGCGTGGAACAGATTAGCAGGCGTGGTAATATTGGTTACAAACATATTCCAGCCGGCAGCCATTTGTAGAAACCGCTCTGGCCTGGCATTACTGTGTTCCGGTCCTTGTCCTTCGTATCCGTGAGGCAATAACAAAGTAAGCCCGTTCATGCGATGCCACTTGGTATAACTGGCAGTGATGAATTGATCGATCATAACCTGTGCACCATTGGCAAAGTCTCCAAATTGAGCTTCCCAGATCACCAGCGCATTGGGATTAGCCATGGCATAGCCAAACTCAAATCCCAGTACCCCAAATTCAGAGAGAAGTGAATTGTTGACGTCAAATTTCTCCTGGCCTTCAGCAATAAAATCCAGACTTGAGTAGGGTTCATTGGATTGGGCATCACGAAGCACTGCATGCCGGTGAGAAAAAGTGCCGCGCCGGCTGTCCTGACCTGATAGACGCACTACCTTATTTTCCAACAATAACGACCCGTAAGCCAGCAGTTCAGCAGATCCCCAATTCAGTTCCTTCTTCTCAAAAAACATCTCCTGGCGCTGTTTGAGCTGTTTTTCAATTTGCTTGATAGGCTTAAAACCCTTAGGAATCTTGATCAGTGCTTCTCCTACCTGCTTTACCACCGATGCTTTGATCCCGGTTGCTGGTGACTTATCAAAATCTTTTGGTTCTGATTTACGCAGACTTCGCCATTCATCCTCCATACGCTGATATTGATAGGGCAGCTTTTGTTGCTTTACCCTATTCAGCCGGTCTTGTAGCAACGAACGGAATTCTTTGTCCATACCTTTTGCCAGCTTGGCATCCACATCCCCTCGTTCTATTAGTTTTTTGTTATAAACTTCTCTGGGATTGGGGTGTTTGGAGATAATATTATAAAGAGATGGCTGGGTAAATTTTGGCTCATCGTTTTCATTGTGGCCGTGACGGCGGTAGCAAACCATATCAATAAAGATGTCACGATTGAATTTTGTGCGGAATTCAACCGCTAGTTTGGTGCAGAATATTACCGCTTCAGGATGATCTCCATTTACATGAAGCACAGGTGCATCAATGATTTTAGCTACATCAGTGCAATAGATACTGGAACGGGCCTCATCGAAGTCTGTAGTAAACCCCACTTGATTATTAATAACAAAGTGGATGGTCCCTCCAGTAGTGTAGCCTGCTAATTTTGACATCTGTGCCACTTCGTATACCACGCCCTGTCCGGCGATAGCAGCATCACCATGAATCAATATGGGGAGTACTTTGTCTTTGTCCTTGTCGTACTGCTTGTCGATCTTAGCCCGGGCAAATCCCAGGACCAGGGGGTCTACTGCTTCCAAATGCGAAGGATTGGGAGACAACTTCAGATGCACGATTTTACCGGATGTTGTTTTAATCTGACTGGAAAATCCCATATGGTATTTCACATCGCCATCTCCCATAGTCAGGTCTGGTTGGGTCCCTTCAAACTCACTAAAGATTTGCTCGTAGGTTTTCCCCATTATGTTGGCCAAAATATTCAGTCGGCCACGATGTGCCATACCAATAACCACCTCCTCTACCCCAAGATCTGAAGCTTTATTTATGATAAAATCCAATGCCGGTATGGTGGTTTCACCCCCTTCCAGAGAAAATCGTTTTTGACCGATGTATTTGGTGTGCAGGAAGTTTTCAAATACTACCGCTTCATTGAGCTTGAACAGTATTCTTTGTTTTTCGGATGAGGTAAGTTTGAAGTTTAGTGCTTCGTATTCGCACTTTTTTTCAAACCATTCGAAAACCTCCGGCTCACGTATGTACATGTACTCGAAGCCGATTGGCCCAAGGTATATGGATTCTAATGCAGAGATAATATCTTTTAATTTGGAGCGCCCAATGCCCATGGCAATCCCCGCATCGAATTCCAGGTCCAGGTCGGCCTCTGTTAATCCAACATCCGACAAGCCGATCCGCGGCCTGCGATCAAGCCTGGTCCGTACCGGATTGGTATCGGACTTCAAGTGACCCCTGCTTCTATAAGCATGGATCAGATAACGCACCTGCACTTCTTTATAGGAATTGGCGTCAGCAGTAGACGGTAAGCCTTGGCCTTCTGAAAATTCATATCCTTCAAAAAATTGGCGCCAGCTGCTATCTACCGATTGTGGGTCTTTCTGATAAGATCGGTAAAGCTCATCGATATATGCACTGTCAGCATTAGATATATATGAGTACTGGTTCATACCGGGTAAAAATTGGACTAGTCAAAGGTAGAGAACGCTTATTAAATAGAAAAATTGCCTAAGCGAATATGCAAATTCATTAATGTAAGGTTAGGTGTGAAAATGATTAATACCAGGAACGATATTCAGTAAACTAACAGGGGGTATCATGTAATCATTGATTATTACAGACTTCCTGAACCTTTTGGATATAAACGGCATAAATTGTTAGCGTTACACATATAAAAATTATTTGGAGAAGATATTGAAGTGCTAACGTTAAATAAAATAGTCGTTAAAAATCAATTTTCAGTTAATAAACAAAGTCTGTCAATTAAATAATTGGTTTCAATTCCGAAAACTCATAATTCATAATTATAACTTATACCTCGTTTTGCTATATCCAATATATAAACTAGCTTTGCAGACCTTAAAAACGGACGAGATCCACAAAGTTAAATTAGAAAATGGCGGTAAAAATTAGATTAGCGCGTCGAGGACGCAAGAAACTGGCATTATACGACGTGGTCGTAGCAGACGCCAGAGCACCACGAGATGGTCGATTTATTGAAAAGATTGGAACATATAATCCAAATACCGATCCTGCTACTATTCATCTTGAGGAGGATAGGGCTTTCGATTGGATTATGAAGGGTGCCCAACCAACAGATACGGTAAGGGCCATACTTTCTTATAAGGGCGTTATGCTGAGAAAGCATTTACAGGTAGGAGTGAACAAAGAAGCTATTACCCAAGAAGAGGCGGATAAAAAACTTGAGGCTTGGAAAAATGAAAGGGAAGCCAAAGTAACTGCTAAAGTTGATAAACTACGACATGCACAGTCTACCAGGGACAAAGAAAGATTGGAAGCGGAGATAAAAGTTAATGAGGCACGTGCGGAGGCTATTAAGATGAAGGCTGTTGTTGCTGCAGAGGATGATGAAACATCAGTTGAGGAAAAAGGTGAACAGGCCACAGCCGCTACTGATGCACCCGCCGCTGAAAAGCCTGCAACTGAAGCAAAGGACCAGTCAACTGAAGAAAAATCTGAAAAGACCCCGGCTGCTGCTGAAGAGCCCGTAGTTGAGGAACCTGCTGCCCCTGCAACTGAAGCAAAGGACCAGTCAACTGAAGAGAAAGCTGAAGAGGCCCCGGCTGCTGCTGAAGAGCCCGTAGCTGAGGAACCTGCTGCTGCCCCTGAAGTAGAAGCAAAGGACCAGTCAACTGAGGAGAAAACTGATGAGGCCACAGCCGCTGTTGAAGAGCCCGTAGTTGAGGAACCTGCTGCCCCTGAAGCAGAAGCAAAGGACCAGTCAACTGAAGAAAAAGCTGAAAAGACCCCGGCTGCTGCTGAAGAGCCCGTAGTTGAGGAACCTGCTGCCCCTGAAGCAGAAGCAAAGGACCAGTCAACTGAGGAGAAAGCTGAAGAGGCCCCGGCCGCTGTTGAAGAGCCCGTAGTTGAGGAACCTGCTGCCCCTGAAGCAGAAGCAAAGGACCAGCCAGCTGAGGAAAAACCCCAGGATGCTCCGGCCCCAGCCATTGCTGAGGCGACTAGCGAAGAGCCTGCAGTTGAAGCAGATGTAAAAGACCAGCCAACTAAGGAAAAAGCTGAAAAGGCCCCAACTGCTGCTCAGGAGTCCAGCGCAGAAGAGCCTGCCCCTGAAGCAGATACAAAAGACCAGCCAGTTGAGGAGAAAACTAAAGAGGCCCCGGCTGCTGCTGAAGAGCCCGTAGCTGCTGCGGATGAGCCCAGCACTGAGGAGGAGCCCGCCGCTGAAGAGCCTACAACTGATGAAAATACTGTTTCTGAAAAGAAGAAATAAATAATTATTGGCATCATGAAGATTGATGCTTGCTTTCAACTGGGCTATGTAACCGGTACCCATGGGCTTTCTGGCGAAGTACATGTGTTACTGGATACTGACCAGCCGGAAAATTATAAAGATTTGGATTCGGTGTTTCTACTTCAAAAAGGAGTAAAAACATTGGTTCCTTTTTTTATTCAAAGATTGAAGATCAAGGGCGACAAGGCTATGGTGAAGTTTGAGGAGGTCTCGTCTAAGGACCAAGCCCGCAAACTTACAGGAAGCACTCTGTATTTGCCATTGGATCATCTGCCGCCTCTGGATGGTGACAATTTTTATTTCCACGAATTGGTAACTTGGAAAGTTATTGATAGTAAACTTGGTAAGCTTGGGTCAATTGTTTCCGTTTATTATCAGACCACACAGGTACTTTTGGTCATGGGCTACCAAGGCCATGAAGTGCTGATCCCTTACACACGGGAGATCGTGCTGGGCATTGACCGGGAACATCAATTGGTGCAGGTCTCCTTACCAGACGGTCTGTTGGAGGTTTATTTGGAAGATTAAATTCTGATACTCATGCGAATTGATATCATTAGCGTGTTGCCTTCACTTTTAGATAGCTTTTTGCATCATTCCATTGTTCAGCGGGCACAGGATAAGGGTTTGGTAGAGCTGGCGATCCATAATCTTCGGGATTACTCTGGGAGTAAGCATCGAACGGTGGATGACTATGCTTTTGGGGGAGGAGCCGGCATGGTATTGATGATCGAACCCGTAGTGAATTGTTTGGAATTCTTAAAAAACGAAAGGGAATATCAAGAAATCATCTACGTGAGCCCTGATGGCAGGCCTTTTCATCAAGCGGTCGCAAATGAACTTAGTCTGTTAGAAAACATAATTATTATTTGTGGTCACTATAAAGGGATAGACGAACGGTTTCGGGAGCATTTTGTTACCCGTGAAATAAGTATTGGAGATTATGTGTTGTCAGGCGGGGAACTGCCTGCTGCGGTACTTTCTGATGCCGTAATCCGGTTATTGCCAGGAGTGCTGTCCAATGAAAGCAGTGCACTGTCGGATTCTTTCCAGGATGGTTTAGTGGCCCCTCCGGTTTACACTCGTCCTGCCAGGTTCAGAGGCATAGAGGTGCCCGCAGTGTTACTGAGTGGCCATGAAAAGGAGATAGAGAAATGGCGTTTTGAACAGTCGGTGAAACGCACGCAGGAACGGAGGCCGGACAAAGGAAACACCGAATAAGGAACGCCGAATTTGGTATGATAAAATGGTCACGATTTGCCGTCATAAAATAATTCCTAATTCCTAATTCCTAATTATTAATTATCTTCCTATATTTGCAGTCCGTTTTTAAACTAGTGGCATGAGTGACTTGATAAAATTGGTGGAGAGTGAATACGCAGAGGCAAGGAGCAAACATCCTGATTTTAAAGCTGGTGACACTGTAAATGTGCACGTTAAGATCCGGGAAGGTAACAAAGAAAGAGTACAGCAGTTTCGAGGCACCGTGATTCAGCGAAAAAACCCTAGTACCAACGGAGAAACTTTTACGGTAAGGAAAGTGTCTAACGGAATCGGAATTGAACGTATTTTCCACCTTCTAAGTCCAAATATTGACCGTATTGAGTTGGTCAGAAAGGGAAAAGTAAGAAGGGCAAGGTTATTTTACCTCAGGGGAAGACAAGGAAAAGCCGCCAGAATAAAAGAGAAAATCTAGATTGAATATTTATTATAGATCTGGGGCCTGTTCGATAAGAACAGGCCTTTTTTTTGGGAACATTCGAACAATAGAACATTCGATTAGGGAAACGTAAATTGCTAATTGTTAATTCTGACATATGTTAATACATCAGGTTTATTTTTGGTTGAAAGACCCTCAGAGCAGTGATGCCCGGGATCAACTGAAGAAGGGGCTGGAAAGTCTGCTAACAATTGAGACCATAAAGTCTGGCCACATTGGCATTCCAGCATCAACACCCCCCAGGGAGGAGGTGGATCACAGCTTTACCTTTTCCTATCAAACCACCTTCGAAAACATGGATGATCATGAGGTATATCAAACCCATACAGTACACCTCCGGTTTGTTGAATCCTGTGAACATCTGTGGGACCGGGTTCAAGTGTATGACTATTCACTAGCGGAATAGAAAATTCTTTTAATTTCACCTAATGACCGGGTGGAATTTTATCTTTGCGCTATGCCTCAGCTAGAGTTTCACAAATACCAGGGTACTGGGAATGACTTCATAATGATTGATGATAGAGAACAATCATTCGATGACACCCGCCTGGATTTGATCAAGGTGTGGTGTAATAGAAAGTTTGGTATTGGGGCCGACGGAGTCATATTGATCAGAGAGCATGATGGATATGATTTTGAGATGTTGTATTTCAACCCTGATGGTTCACAGAGTTTGTGTGGAAACGGGAGCCGATGTGCGGTGAAATTTGCTAATATCCTGGGCTTGGTAGGCGATCAATGTACTTTCCTTGCGGTTGATGGCCCTCATGAGGGCCATTTTGAAGGGGACCGCATATTTATTAAAATGCAAGATGTTGAGGCCCCGGCCGCTGTTGAGAAACCAGCCGTTGAAGAGTATTTTGTCAATACAGGGTCTCCGCACCATGTTAAAATGGTTTCGAAAGTATCTATGGTGGACGTAACACATGAAGGCAGAACCATTCGCAATAGTGTTCGATATCATCCTCAGGGTACTAATGTGAATTTTGTGGAGTCTCAAGCAGGCGAGGTTTTGGTGCGTACTTATGAAAGAGGGGTTGAGGACGAAACCATGTCATGTGGAACTGGTGTGACCGCTGTTGCTTTGGTGATGGGCACCAGAGGCTTTGAAAGTCCTGTGGACATTAAAACGGCAGGAGGAAAGCTACAAGTCTCATTTAACAAGCATTCGGATGGCTGTTATACTGAGGTGTATTTGAGTGGCCCGGCAGAAAAGGTTTTTGAAGGTGTACTTGATTATTAATACATTATTCTGATGAGTTTCGCCATTTTAACATATTGCACCAACCGTAGTACAGTTTTTGTGTCCTGCTTTCAGTATTACATAAAAATCCGGTTAAATTTAAGGAATTAACACTTTTTGCCATGTTAGATTTAGTTAGCAAAGGATTTGCTAGGATCTTTGGAACCAAATCAGATAAAGATATTAAAAAGGTCTTACCCTATGTGGAACAGATCAATGAGATTTACCTGACCTTTGAAAATATCAGCGACGATGATCTGCGGGATGAAACCACGAAGATAAGAGAAACTATCACATCAGCCCTTGCCGAAATTGATGCAGGAATTGAAGCATTGAATCAGAAGGTAACAGATAATCCTGACATGGATATTCATGAAAAGGAGGAGGTTTTCAAAGGAATTGATGCCCTGGAGGAAGACCGAAACGCAGCCTTGGAAGAGGTGCTGATGGAGGTACTACCTCAGGCCTTTGCCGTGATAAAGGAAACCGCACGAAGATTTAAAGAGAACCATAAATTAACAGTAACTGCCACCCTTGAAGATAAAGCGCTGGCTTCGAATGTTGATCATGTTGAGATTCAGGGATCACAGGCAATTTGGCATAACAAATGGATTGCCGGTGGAAACGAAATTATATGGGACATGCTGCATTATGACGTACAACTCATTGGTGGCATTGTCTTACATCAGGGAACGATTGCGGAGATGGGCACGGGTGAAGGTAAAACCCTGGTGGCCACACTTCCCGCATTCTTAAATGCACTGGCTGACAGGGGTGTGCACATCGTTACCGTAAATAACTATTTGGCTACCAGGGATTGTGAGTGGATGGCGCCAATCTTCCAGTTTCATGGACTTTCCGTGGATTGCATCGACAGACACCAACCTAATTCAGATGAAAGAAGAAAAGCATACCAGGCCCACATAACCTACGGGACCAACAACGAGTTTGGATTCGACTACCTAAGAGACAATATGGCTCGTGACCCAAAGGAATTGGTACAGCGTAAGCACCACTTTACCATGATTGATGAGGTGGACTCGGTGTTGATCGATGACGCCAGGACTCCGCTGATAATTTCCGGCCCCATCCCTAAGGGAGATGAGCATGAATTTTATGACTTGAAGCCACGAATAGCCAAGTTGGTCGAAGCGCAGAAAAAACTGGCGGCACAGTACCTGCTGGAGGCTAAGAAGTTGATAGCTTCCAGTGATGAAAAGGATGGAGGATTGGCCTTATTCAGAGTATACCGTGGTTTACCAAAACATAAACCGTTAATAAAATACCTCAGCGAGACAGGTATGCGCCAGATCCTGCAAAAAACAGAAAATTTCTATCTTCAGGATAATCAAAAAATGATGCCTGAAGCCGATGAACCGCTTTATTTCACCATCGATGAGAAAAACAACAATATTGAGTTAACAGAACGGGGTATTGATCTTATTACCGGAGAAGGAGAGGACCCGAAATTTTTTATTCTTCCCGACATTGGTGAAGAAATTGCTGCCTTGGAAAACGACGATAGCCTTAAAGAAAAGGATCTTTTGGTCAAAAAGGATGACCTTATCAGGGATTATTCCGAGAAAGCGCAGCGGATTCATTCCACTAACCAATTACTCAAAGCCTATACTCTGTTTGAAAAAGATGTGGAATACATTCTGGTAGATGGGAAGATTAAGATCGTGGATGAGCAAACAGGACGGGTAATGGAAGGTCGACGTTATTCCGACGGATTGCACCAGGCCATTGAAGCGAAGGAAAATGTAAAAGTTGAGGATGCCACGCAAACCTATGCGACCATTACGCTGCAGAATTATTTCCGGATGTATCATAAGTTGGCCGGCATGACCGGTACTGCTGAAACCGAAGCTGGAGAGTTTTGGGAAATCTATAAGCTCGATGTGGTAGCGATACCTACCAACGAACCTGTAATAAGGGACGACCGCCATGATAAAGTATACAAAACTGTACGCGAGAAGTACAATGCAGTAGCCGCGGAGATTGATGAGCTTACCCGTGAAGGAAGGCCGGTGCTGGTAGGTACTACTTCCGTTGAAATATCTGAGTTGCTTAGCAGAATGCTCAGCATGCGTAATATTGAGCACCAGGTACTTAATGCCAAACAACACCAACGGGAAGCAGAAGTAGTAGCTAGTGCCGGTCATTCAGGTAATGTTACAATCGCTACTAACATGGCTGGGCGAGGTACTGATATAAAGTTGACTAAGGAATCCAGAGCGGCTGGCGGTCTGGCGATCATAGGGACAGAGCGCCACGAAAGCCGCCGGGTTGATCGTCAGTTAAGAGGAAGGTCCGGAAGGCAGGGGGACCCTGGAAGTTCACAGTTCTTTGTCTCGTTGGAGGATAATCTAATGCGTTTGTTCGGTTCTGACAGGATCGCCAAGCTTATGGACCGCATGGGTTTAGAAGAAGGTGAGGTAATCCAGCATAGCATGATCACCAAATCCATTGAACGTGCACAGAAGAAGGTGGAGGAAAATAATTTCGCCATTAGAAAGCGGTTGCTGGAGTATGATGATGTTATGAATTCACAACGTGAAGTGATCTACAGAAGAAGAAGAAATGCACTTTTTGGCGATCGTTTACCGCTGGATATCATGAATATGATTTATGACACCTGTGAGGACGTAGTGCTGAACACCAAGGATGCGGAGGACTATGACGGCTTCAAGTTAAATGTCCTTGGGATACTGGCCCTTGATTATCAGATCAGCAAAGAAGATTTTCTCAAGATTGATTTTTCGGTACTCTCAGAGCAACTATATGAAGCAGCATATGATCACTACCGGAAAAAGAATAAGGCTATTAGTGAAAAGGCTTATCCAATCTTTCAAAGCATTCAAAAGGAACGCGGTGCCACGGTTGACAATATTATAGTCCCTTTTACAGACAGGAAAAAACAGATCGGAGTGGTCACCAACCTGGAACAGAATCTAAACACCGATTGTAAAGAATTGATTGTTTCCATGGAGAAAATGGTAACTCTGGCCTTTATCGACCAGGCTTGGAAAGAACATCTGCGTGAGATGGATGACCTAAAGCAATCCGTGCAAAACGCCGTTTATGAACAAAAGGATCCGTTACTTATATACAAATTTGAGGCTTTTGAGCTGTTTAAAAGATTTATTGCCAAAGTAAATGAGGACACAAATACATTTTTGATGCACGCCGACCTCCCGGTAAAGGAATCCAATGAAGTTCAGGAGGCCAGAGCGCCTGGAACCAGACAAAGATTGCAAGAGTCAAAAGCAGCTAGTGAATCTTTATTAAGCGGTCGTGGCCCGGATACCAGAAACAGACCGCCGGCAGAAAAGACTATGCCAATGAAATCTACAAAGGTAGCTGGTCGAAATCAAAGGGTAACTGTACAATATGTAGACGGAAATGTAAAAAAGGACGTTAAGTTCAAAACCATAGAGGACGATATAATAAATAACAAATGCGTTCTTCTAGAGGATTGAAGTATGAAATGAATTTATTAAGACACTATTGGTTTTTTGGTTTTATAGTTATAGCGGGGTGCTCATTGTTATCCCCCTCTAGCTCTACCACTAGTTACAACGAGGACCTTTCGTCACAAAGACCTCGTATGGAGATTGATATTGTGGAAGATGACCCCATTGAAGAAAAGATAGAGGATGTGACTCCCAGCCATGACCAAACGGCTGACATTGACAGTAAGTTAGGAGAAATTACCAGTTATAATAGTACTTCCAGGACTGCTCCAGGTTTTACCATTCAAGTGTATTCAGGAACTAGTCGTGAACAAGCTTCACAAGCTAAGACACAAGTATATAAGATCTTACCCGAGTCCAGACCGCAAACGAAATACGAACAACCCATATATACAGTGCGGGTAGGAGCATTTGGTGACCGATTAGAGGCCCAAAACGTTTATGCGGAATTATTGAAGGAATTTCCCGATGCTATCGTGATACCATCTAAAATCAGGTTGAGGTGACTGTTTTAAAAGAAACCATCAAGGAGCAAGCGGCTGGACAGGCTGGTGAACTGGTTAAGTTTCGTAGACACCTTCATGCAAACCCCGAGTTGTCATTCCAGGAAGTACAAACGGCATCCTTTGTAACTGAAAAACTACGGTCCTTCGGTTTGGAACCGATAAAAATGGCAGATACTGGGGTAGTTGCCTACGTCCATGGGCAAAACCCAGGGAAAAGGACCTTAGCATTGCGGGCAGACATGGATGCCTTACCGATTGAAGAGTCCAATGAGGTGCCTTACAAATCTACTAATCCCGGAGTGATGCATGCTTGCGGGCATGACGTCCATACATCAAGTCTCTTGGGCACGGCAAATATTCTACAGAAAGTAAAAGATTCATTTGAAGGAACTGTAAAGCTGATATTCCAACCAGGGGAAGAGAAGATCCCGGGAGGTGCATCCTTGATGATAAAGGAAGGGGTTTTACAGAATCCCGAAGTTCATCAAATTCTTGGACAACATGTAATGCCATTGATAGATTCCGGCAAGGTTGGATTTAGACAAGGTGTGTACATGGCTAGTGCAGATGAAATATACATTACGGTAAAGGGTAAAGGAGGCCATGGAGCCATGCCCAATCTGAATATTGACCCCGTTTTAATCGCCAGTCATATTGTAGTGGCCTTACAACAGGTGGTCAGTCGGAATGCAGACCCAAAAATGCCATCGGTATTGTCCTTTGGAAGAATAATGGCTGAAGGCGCTACTAATATAATTCCAAATACGGTAAAATTGGAGGGTACCTTCCGTACTATGGACGAAAAGTGGAGGGCCCATGCCAAACAACTGATCAAGAGGATTGCCAACGGTACCGCAGAGGCTATGGGCGGCAGCTGCGAAGTCAATATCTTACATGGTTATCCTTATTTGGAAAATCATCCGGAGCTAACCAACCGCACTAAGATGCAAGCAGAAGCTTATCTAGGAAAGGAGAATGTCCTGGACATAGACATTTGGATGGCTGCGGAGGACTTTGCATATTATTCTCAAAAAGTGGATGCCTGTTTTTATCGGCTGGGTGTTAGAAACGAAGCAAAGGGAATAAGTTCTCCGGTGCACACCACCACATTTGATATTGATGAGGATGCGTTGGAGGTTGGGTCGGGGTTGATGGCTTGGCTGGCGGTAAATGAACTTCAAGCTTGAGCCATTAGAAGTAAAATAAGGGTATTAGAAACGATGCCAGCAACCAAATAAGCAGGGTTAATATACCTCCCACTTTAACAAAGTCCATGAATTTAAAGTTGCCCGCGCCATAGATCAGCAAGTTTGTTTGATACCCAATAGGAGTAATAAAAGAGGTGCTGGCAGCAAAAAGGACGGTTAGTAGAAATGGCTTGGGGGCCATACCCATGTCCGAGGCCAACGAAATCGCTACTGGTACCAGTAGAATGGCGGTTGCCTGATTAGAGATTACACTAGTCAACAATACTGTTACTAGAAATAGCATCGAAATAATCAGCTGAACGGGCCAGCCCTCGGTGAGATTGTAAATTGCGTCCGCAACAACATGATCCAGACCAGTATTATGAATGGCAATTCCCAGGGGCAGAAGTCCTGCCAGTAGAAAGATTATCTTCCATTCGACGAACTGATAAGCTTTTTGCAAACTAACAGTTTTGGAAAGTAACATGAGCATGCAGCCTATCAAACTACTGGTTAGTATGGGTACCAGGTTCAATGCAGCCAATAACACCACTAATGCTACTACCAGAAATGAAAAAATTATCTTCCGGTGGTCAAATATTTGCCGTGTATGCTCATCTAACACTCCAAGGTCTTGATGATTATTAAGAAAGCCCAAGTTGCTTTTTTGTGTTTCTAAAAGTATGGTGTCGCCTATCTCGGGTCTGTAATTGGCCTGTTTGCCCGAGTATATTCCTCCTTTTTTCTTTACTGCCAGAGGTACTGCGTTATAAATTTCATTGAAAGCGATCCGCTTCATTTTCCGGCCAACAATCTTAGAATTTGGCAGTACCATTACTTCGGCCAGTACTAGTTCGCCACTTTCCAGATCACGGTCGATCTGACTAAAATCTTTTGGAAACGTGAGTCCTTTCTCGGACTTAATATTGACGATGTCATCTACACCCCCTTTGATGAGTATGGTATCGTTTGACTGCATTATTTCATTACCTCGAGGTAACCATAGGGTTTTCCCCTTTCTTATTACCTCGATTACTGTTACATCAGGATCGTTAAAAAAAGGTAGACTTCTCAATGTGTTTCCGACTAAAGGAGAGTCCACAGGCACCACAAACTCAGTCACAAAGTCCTTCAGTCGGTACTCATTGGATAAGGTGGAGGGTGTTCTTATGGGGATTAAAAAGCGTCCAATGGTTAGCATGAAAATGAAAAATCCCAGAAAAAGCAACACGCCTAAGCCAGTGAATTCAAAGATATCAAATTGTTCAATACCGCTTTGAACAGCCAAACTGCTTACCAGCAAATTGGTAGAAGTACCTATAACTGTGGTGGCCCCACCCATCATGGCTGCAAATGAAAGTGTCATTAGCAGACGATTTGAGCTTAAGTTCGTTACTCTTGAAATTCGTAGAAGTATGGGCATAAATACTACCACAATAGCAGTGTTATTCATGAAAGCTGACAGGAATCCCACCAGCAGCATGACCATGGCGATTACCAGCCATTCATCATTTAGAAAAAACCGTTGTAGTTTTTTGCCCAGGTAGTTTATTGCTCCGGAATTGTCAAGGCCGGCCCCAATAATAAAAAGAGCTAAAATAGTAATAGTGGCTTCATTAGCAAAACCTGAAATTCCTTCCAGGGGGGTAACCAGGCCTGTAGCAATCAATACCGTCATTACCAATAGTGCTGTAGTGTCAACAGGGATCACTTCTGTTATAAAACAGAATATCATTATAATGATTAAGGCAATTACAGCCAGGGCAGGCAATTCCAACAGAAGATAGGTTTAAGTGGTAGCCGATTAATATACTTATTAATGTATCCGAAACAAAAATTTTTTTCGTGGACATAAAGCCTTAGTTCCTATTGCAGGAGTTTTTTCGGATTTTTACCTGAAAAGAATAGTGATTGACCAGTTATCTGTCCATAGCGGCCTGGGGCATCGGTTCGTCTTCATCATCTTTGCTTACTTCTCCCGTTATAGCCCTGGTCACGTTCAGAATGTGATTAGCAGCACGTTCCAGAAGCAAAAATATTTCGTTGTAGGTAATTCCACTTTTCAAAGAATATTCTTTTCTTTCAATACTTTTCAAATGCGCTTTCCTCATTTTATTGCGGAATTTGTTGATTTCCATTTCCTTCTTGAAAGCCTTGTCAATAAGTACTTTCTGATATTCATTATTTAGGTTTTCAAGCATAATATTCAACGCTTCATCTACCATGTTGAAGATATTTTGAAGTTGTTCATTTTGTTCATCAGTAAATACGATCCCTTTTCGAGCCTTACGAGCTAAATGCTCGGATATCTGATAAAACCGGTCTGCTGCACTTTCCAGATCATTACTGATGCTTAGAATACTTCTCATCCGGATTGAGGCTCCTTCACTGAGACGCCCTTCACTTACTTTGACAAGGTAATTAGCGATTTCTTCCTCCATGCGGTCTGTTACCTCCTCATACCTTTTGATCCGTTCCAGAAGTTTAAGTTGTTTGTCTTCACGCTCCTCTTTGAGCAAGTTTTGTAAAAACCTGGACATTTTACTGGTGGTCTTGCCGAACTTCGCTACTTCCTTTCTGGCCTCTTCCAGAGACAAGTCTGCTGTTCGCATAATTTCAGTGCCAATATATTCCAGGTGAAATTCTTCGTCCTCATCGCTTCTGGCAGGGATTAGTTTAATGGCCAGCTTTACTAGTAGCGGCACGAAGCCAATTAGTAGTAGCACATTCGACAAATTAAATGCCGTGTGAAAATAGGAAAGGGCAATAGGCACTGATTCTGCATTTGTAAAGGGGTCTCCTATACCGCTTGCCAACATGATTTTCTCAATTACAATAAGGTAATACGGAAGCATAAAGAACATCCAGGAAACCCCAATTATGTTGAACATGGAATGAATACGGGCGGACCTTTTGGCGTGCACATTACCTACTAATGAAGCCAATTCTGCAGTGATTGTAGTACCAATATTTTCACCTAATACCATTGCGGCACCCATTTCAAATGGTATCCAACCTTCGTTACACATCACCAATGTAAGGGCCATCGCGGCGCTGGAGGATTGAATAATTATAGTAAGAAGTGTACCAATCCCGATAAAGATCAATCGAGAGGTGAACCAACCCATGTCTGTAAATGTAGCAACAAAGTTCAACACTTCCGGATTTGATTTTAAATCCGGAACAGCACTTTTCAGTTCATCAAGGCCTAGAAATAGTAGCGCAAATCCCACTAAAAGCTCTCCGTAATTCTTAAGTTTTTGTTTTTTAAAAAACATAAGTGGAATTCCAAAGGCAATTACAGGAAGGGCGATGCTGGCAATTTTCACCTTAAACCCCAGGATGGCTAGAAACCAGGCGGTAACCGTGGTGCCAATATTTGCGCCCATCATTACTCCTGCGGATTGCATTAGAGACAGTAGCCCTGCATTTACAAAGCTGACAGTCATTACTGTGGTTGCTGAGGAGGATTGAACCAGGCCGGTAATCAAAAACCCTGTGAAAACTCCCAGAAACCTGTTTTGCGTCATGGCCGCAAGGATTTGTCGCAAACGTTCACCGGCAATTTTCTGAATTCCTTCACTCATTACCTTCATGCCATAAATGAAGAACCCCAGGGCACCCAGTAATGTCAGTAAGTCAACTAATCCGAATTCCATATAATATATTTAAGAATAACACTGGTTACACTGGCCAATCTACACGCACAAATGTATAGAAAGATATGAATAATCATGTTAACTAGATGTTAACATTGCACTTGACCCTAGGAATTGTGAGTTCACTACTATTATTTTGCAGCGAAATTGTAATTAACAGTGTAAATGCTCAATTCTTTAAAAGAGATTTTAATAATAACCAAGGCTGTGAGAAGTCTGTTACTACTGGTATTTACCTGTCATCTTAGTGTAAATGCTCAAAACGTCACCTACAGGTCATTTGGTGATGGACTACGGGTTATGGCAGAAGATTCGACATTTAGTCTCAAAATGGGAGTTAGGTTCCAGACATTATATCTGGGAGTATTAAATCTTGATACCGATAAGTGGAACGATCGCTTTTTGGTTCGTCGGGCCAGGCTCAAATTTGATGGATTTGCTCTTTCCCCCAAACTACAGTATAAATTTCAATTGGGCTTCTCCAATAGGGATACCGGTGGAGGACAAAATAATCAAAGTGGTTTTACCTCCAGAATAATTATGGATGCTGTTTTAAAATGGAATTTCAGTAACAACTGGTTCCTTTGGATCGGCCAAACAAAATTGCCAGGGAACAGAGAGAGAGTGATTTCATCACAGGATCAACAGTTTGTGGACAGAAGCCTACTAAGCTCACATTTCAATATTGATCGAGATATTGGTTTTCAACTAAGGCATAAAGATGCCATTGGCCCCCGGGGTGTATTGAAAGAGGCATTTTCATTTTCAACAGGAGAAGGAAGAGATATAATTGTTGCTAACATTGGAGGTTATGATTATACGTTTCGGCTTGAATACCTGCCATTTGGAGAGTTCACAAATAAGGGAGACTATTTTTCAGCGGATTTGAGCAGGGAAAGGAGTCCCAAACTAGCAGTGGCTGCCAGCTATGATTTCAATGATGGTGCAGGAAAACAACGGGGACAACTGGGCTTTTATATGATCGACAGCCTTGGAAACCAAATCACAAATGACCTACACACATTATTCCTGGATGCCATTCTTAAATTCAACGGCTTCTCATTTCAAGTAGAATATGCCCATAAAACCGCAGCAGAAGACATAATTGCATCAACCGAATTTGGAGAACTTAAATATTTCACCGGTACTGGATTTTTTCTTCAAGGTGGATATTTGTTTGATAACAACTTGGAACTGGGTCTGAGATATGCCAATGTAAGGGCGGATTCGAGAATTTATTCCGGTATTAACGACAGTGACGGATATACCCTGGGGGTATCTCGATATTTTTCAGGTCACAATTTGAAAGTGCAATCGGACATTACCTACCGTGAACGACGGCTTGGAAGTGATTTCCTTGAATTTAGGCTACAATTTGAAATAGCCTTCTGATAGCCTCATTAACTTACTCTGATTTACCTATGAGCTCTTGTCTTAATTACGTAGAATTTGAGATATATTTTTAACTTTAAGCAAGGCTAAAACTCCTTGAGATTTGAAGAGTCCTAAATCCTTATTCAATATTGATCGGTTAATCGACCATCTGGTGGGTTTTATCGAAACCAGGTTTGAAATATTAAAGCTTGAATTCAAGGAAGAATCTGTTCGGGTTATAGCTAAACTATTGACAATTGCGGTTATCGTGATTTTAAGTACCCTGTTCTTTATTTTTTTTAGCGTTGCATTGGGTATTTTCCTAAATCAAAAATTGGGAAGCGCTTATTTAGGGTTTGCAGTATTGGCAGGTTTTTTCTTTTTGTTATTGATGAGTGTTCTGATCATCAAGCAATCAAGATGGTATAATGATCTGATAGCCACTATAACCGACAGAATAGTTGAAGATACAAATAATGAAAATAATGAAAAAGAGACTAAAATCTCAGGTAACAACCAGTAGAAAAAAAGAGTTATATCAAAAGTCAAGCCAGTACAAATCAGCAGTGACTTCAGACATAAATCGCCTGAAGTTCGACTTGGAAAGGGTGGGTAAAAACATTTTATACATTGGAGGTTCACTGTATATTGCCTACAAATTGACTAAACTGATGACGGGATCGTCTAATGATATTCCCAAGACAGGTGATGGGACCCAAAAGGTGATAAGAGTCAGAGAGTCATCTCCTATGGTCTTGAAAATTAAAGAACAAATTACTTTATTTTTGTTGGCCCTGGCTTTTAAAAAACTAAAAGAATTCGTTACAGAAAATAGCTCTAATGAAGATGAACAAGAAGATACTTGAGACGCTGAATAAAAGAAGGGTTGCAGGTCTTAAGTCCTTCGCACTCCTAATTGATCCTGATAAGATTAATGATTCCGGGAACCTGATCAAGTTGGTAAATATTGCAGTAGAGAACAAAATAGACTTCTTCTTTGTAGGAGGTAGTTTACTCACTGGGAATAATTTACATCACGTAGTTAAGTTAATCAAAGGCCATAGTAAGTTGCCGGTAATACTGTTTCCTGGTAGTACCATGCATATCGATGTTTCTGCTGATGCAGTATTATTTCTTTCATTGATCTCAGGGCGAAACCCGGAACTTTTGATAGGTCAACAGGTCATTGCCGCGCCTATCTTAAAGCGCAGCAGCCTTGAAATTCTCCCTACAGGGTATTTGTTGATTGCTGCTGATAACCATACTACGGTTTCTTATATGAGTAATACGGTACCAATTCCTGCAGATAAATATTCAGTTGCTGTTTGTACAGCAATGGCGGGTGAAATGCTGGGCTTGAAATTAATTTACATGGACGCTGGAAGTGGTGCAAAATACCCAATAAGCCCTAGAATGATTGCTTCTGTGCGTAAATCAATTGATGTCCCGCTGATTATTGGCGGAGGAATTAATTCTGTTGAAAAAGCGCTAAATAGTCTTAAGGCCGGTGCAGATATGTTAGTAGTAGGTAACGGAATAGAAGAAAACCCCAATCTGTTGATTGAGGTTTCTGATGCTATTAACCACTTAAATCAGGAATTAGACATTCATTAGGCTTTCCCGCCGGCGCATTTTGCCTGCTGGAATACCAAACATCATTTTAAACCTTCTACAAAAGTAGGCCGTGTCTTTATAGCCAACCTCTTTACCAATATCCCGGATGCTTTTCTTTGAAGTCCGCAATAAATTTACCGCTTTTTCCATCCGCTGATACTCAATGTAATCTTGTGGATTGATACCTGTCAACATTTTGAAATACTGACCTACATAATCCTCCGAAACATTTGCCACACTTGCCAGGGTTTTGTTTGACAAGTCTCCGCCTAAATGATGCTTGATGTATCCAAAAATATCGATTAACCGCGGATCATTAAAGTAGGTTGAGTTCGTGGCCAATTGTTCCACAAACAAGCCCTTGCTTAAAATATGACGAATAATTTCAACTACCAGGTAGTCAGTATTTATTTTAACGATTCGTCCTTTTCCAGGCCTGTCGGAGCTGTCCTCTTCCAAAACAGCTTTCACCAGAGACGTTATTAATTCGTTTCCACTAATCACGAATGGAGGCAAGTCCAGTGAAGCAAAGAAATTCACAGAATCGAATACCTTAGCTTCGAAATTGATGAAGCTAAAACTTTCATCGGTCGTTCCCCTGTTCTGGTCGTAGGATTGGAAATAGAGTTCCTTACTGTTGATAAAGTCATCATTGGATAAGGGTGTTGGTGTACCGGATCCATAGGTCAATGACACGTTCTTGCCGCCAGGCACAAACAGTACTTCACCTTCATTTACACTTTCACCATCAGTTCCGAATCTAATTGAACCCTTGTTTAAAATAACTACAGTATTTTCTACATCGTAGAAATTTGCAATTGTCACCGGTTTTAAAATCCTGATATTATTGGCTTTTATGAACCGTACACTCAAGGATTCGATTATCTTGTTATAATCTTCCATGGGTCATTTTTTAATCAAAATATAAATATCGCTAAATATATTTGGACAAATCTAATAAGAATCTTTGAATTATACAACTAAAGAACAAATTTTTATAATTATTGGTAAATCTAACTCCGATCTGGTATCAAAAAAAGCAGCTAGAAGTTACAATTTAAGAAGTTCCCGCGATATTACAATTTTTTGGATTTCAGATGTCCCTTCATAGATCTGAGTGATCTTTGCATCTCTCATTAGTCGTTCCACATGATACTCCTTTACGTAGCCGTATCCACCATGGATTTGTACTGCTTCAATAGTTACATCCATCGCTACTTGAGACGCAAATAGTTTGGCCATTGCACTGGCTTTGACAATGTCTTTTTTTTGGTCTTTTTCGCTAGCTGCTCTCAGACAAAGAAGTCTCGCAGCATCTATTTGAGTAGCCATATCAGCCAACTTAAATTGGATCGCCTGGTGTTTAGAGATCTCCACCCCAAATGCCTTTCTTTCCTTGGAATAAGCCAGGGCCCTTTCATATGCTCCCGAGGCAATACCCACGGCCTGAGAAGCCACCCCGATCCTTCCTCCATTTAAGGTGTCCATGGCAAAATTGAACCCAAATCCGTCTTTACCTATACGGTTGGTTTTAGGGACTTTAACATCGGTGAACATCAACGAATGGGTATCAGATCCTCTAATTCCTAGTTTATCTTCCTTTTTCCCTACCACAAAGCCTTCTGTTTCCCTTTCTACAATCAGGGCGTTAATCCCGCGGTGCTTTTTTTCTGGATCGGTTTGCGCCATGACCAAATACACAGAAGCGCTATTCCCATTGGTGATCCAATTTTTGGTGCCATTTAACAAGTAGTAATCTCCTTTGTCTTCTGCGGTGGTGCTTTGGGAAGTCGCGTCGGACCCGGCTTCCGGCTCCGACAAACAGAAGGCTCCGATTATTTCCCCCCGGGCCAGCCGGGTCAGATATTTTTCCTTTTGCTCTTCAGTACCGTACTTTTCCAGGCCATTGCATACCAGACTGTTGTTTACAGACATAATAATTGATGCAGAGGCATCAACTTTGGAGATTTCTTCCATGGCAAGAACATAAGAAATGGTGTCCATTCCTCCACCATCATATTTTGGGTCCACCATCATTCCAAGGAAACCTAACTCGCCCATTTTTTTTATTTGTTCCTTTGGAAATTCTTGTTTTATGTCCCTTTCGATAACGCCCGGAAGTAACTCGGTTTGTGCAAACTCATGAGCAGCTTCAATTACCGCCAGATGTTCCTCACTAAGTTCAAAATTCATGCAAAAAAGCGTTATCGCCGGTTTAGGAAGATTGAGACATAGTACAACAACGTTGCCAGCGAACCAATAGCGGCAACTACATAGGTACGCGCTGCCCATTTTAGTGCATCTTTGGCTGCTGCGTGTTCTTGACTGGTGACGATTCCTTTCTCATCGATCCAGGCCAATGCCCTGTTACTTGCGTCATACTCTACCGGGAGCGTAATGAAACTGAATATTGTAGTGGTGGCAAACATCAGTATCCCAAAGAGCAGGAGTTGAGGAAAAGTGTTTACCAGTATTATCCCCCCCAATAAAAGCCATTGCATCCACCTCGAACTTACGCTTACCACAGGCACAAGCTTGGAACGCAAAGTCAACCAGGCATAGGCGGTGGCATGCTGTACGGCGTGGCCGCATTCATGAGAGGCAACCGCTGCCGCTGCCGCGTTTCGGGCGCCATATACTACTTCGCTAAGATTAACAGTTTTGTTTACCGGATTATAGTGATCGGTAAGTTGACCACGGGCTGAAATAACTTGTACATCGGTTATTCCATGATCTGCCAGCATCCGTTCTGCTATTTCCTTCCCGCTGAGATTCGATCGAAGAGGTGTTTGGGAGTACTTTTTGAACTTGCTCTTAAGCCGATTGCTAACTAGCATGCTGACCAGCATGACCAGTCCAAATATTATGTAAATACCACTCATACCTAAATTTATTAGTTATCCAAATTTTGATCAATAACTTGTTTCCTGTGTCTTGTAAGATATAAAATATTTTTTACTTAGGCTATGGTGGAGAGTCGTCAGAGACCAATGGTTTCTTCCCCAGGATAAGTACTATAATACTTGATGCCAAACCTGCCAGAATTATCAACACCATCTGAGACGAGTGTAATAAAAATGCGAATGATAGTCCTTCCTCTCTGGTTACACCATAGTAAACCAACAATCCGGACACCAACAAATGGTAGGCCCCGATCCCGCCTTGGACTGGCGCTGAATAAGCAAGTCCCCCCATCACCAACACTGCAAGTCCTGCACGCCATCCAAGATGAGCCGTAGGCTCCATTGAATAGAACACTACGAAACTCATGAGATAGTACATTAGCCAAATACCAATTGTAGACAACCAAAAAGCGCCGGGGTTTTTTAATCGGGTTATACTAATGAACCCTAACCAAAGTTGTTTGAGAAAGGTTTTTAGCTTTTGCCACCAACTACTCTTTTTAATTTTGTTCTTAATAAAGTACCACAGCCCAATTATTAATATGACAAAAACTATCAAATACCATATATTCTGCTCCATGTTTGAATAGACTCCGGAAAGTTTATCGGCAAACAAACCACTAAAAAGTTCGTTTAGTTTTTCGAACTCAATCAGGAAAGTAATTCCTGTTATTATCAGGAGCGATAGCACATCAAGAACCCTCTCGCTTACTACTGTACCCAAAGAGGAAGTCACGGGAATTTGATTGGTTTTCTTCAAAACTAAACAACGGGTAACCTCTCCAAGTCTTGGCACCGCCAGATTGACTAAATATCCAACAAGCAAAGCTATTAGGGTTCTTGGAAGACTTGGATAATGACCTGTCGGTTCCAATAGGAGTTTCCAACGATAAGCCCGTAAGAAATGGCTAATTATTCCAAAGCCCATCGACAATACAACCCATTGATATTTTACTTCTTTCAAGCGCTGCAAAGTATCTGAGAACCCGTCTTTATAGAGATACCAAAACAGAAACAACGCCAGCCCCAGAGATACCAGAACCTTCAGGGTATTGAATAGATTTTTAATTGAGAAGAGCGTGCGCATTTAATCAGTTTTGTTTTTGAAAAATCTGCACATTGTCAATTAACCGTATGCCACCAACAGATGCAGCAATACAAATTGACAGTGGTTCTGATCCCACTACGGCTTCCGGGGTATCGAGTGTGGACGAACGGACGACTTGGAGATATTCAAGGTCAATCTTAGGAAATTGTTGGCAGTGACCAATCCCTACAGCTATGGCTTGCTCGACCCCGCCCGATTGTTGCAATTGCTCCTTTACCAGAGAGAGTGCCTTATAAAGCTCAGCCGCCACTACTCGATGATCAGGAGTTAGTCTTTGATTTCTGGAACTCATAGCTAATCCATCATCTTCCCTGACAATAGAAATTCCAACTATTTCCAGAGGAAAACTAAGGTCTTTTACTAATTGCTTGATGATGACCAACTGCTGCCAGTCTTTTGCTCCAAAATACGCCTTATCCGGTTGTGTCATATGGAAGAGTTTAGACACCACCTGTGCAACTCCATTGAAATGGCCCGG